>OJPI01000144.1_pt1 | contig 59652 bp, 48 predicted proteins | sample 1598461 | NCBI WGS metagenome assembly OJPI01 (sample SAMN03922483, study PRJEB24848) | human gut metagenome | isolation source: stool sample | host: Homo sapiens | place: Germany | collected 2011-05 | reverse complement strand
CTCGCGGAGCGTTTTTATGTCATAGGACGCACTTTCCTATGGCAAAAAAATGAACCTGCCGTTATTATAACGCAGGTTCATAAAAAAATCCACAACAGGTATTTTTATTTCTCATTTGCCAGCTCCATCCGCACATTTTTTCCGCGGATTTTCACTCGCTTCATACACTCCAGCACTTCTCCGGCACAGTCCTCCGGAACCTCTACAAAGGTGTATTTATCATACATATCAATGCTTCCGATCATCCGTCCGGAAATACCGGATTCTCCGGCAATGGCTCCCAGCACATCTCCCGGCTTAATGTTCTGATCCCGTCCTACATTCAGGAAAAGCCTTGCCATTCCATTGTCCTGGCTCCGTCCCCGTCCGCCACGGCCGCCCCGCTGGCCTCTTGCGTCCCGTCCACGGCCATAACGTCCGTCCCGGCGGCCTCTTTGATCTTTTCCGCCCCAGGAATCCAGATCATCCAGGGAGCGTGCCGGCCGGCTGTCAATGATAATATCCTCATTGCTTTCGCCCATATGCATCCGTAAAAGCGCTGCCGCCAGCTCTAACGAGGTGTAATCCTCCTCCAGCAGCTTCTTTTCCAGAATGTGAACGATCGGGCTTAAATCCATCTCATTCATCACACAGCCTGCCTGTTCCAGAATCTTCTCTGCCTTAATCTCTGTAATATCATCCAGAGACGGCACTGCCTGAGGAATAATCTTTGTCTTACAGTACCGCTGAATGTCCCGCAGCTTATAGACCTCCCGCCCTACAACAAAGCTGAACGCAATTCCGGTTCGTCCGGCCCGGCCGGTTCGTCCAATCCGGTGTACATAATACTCATCATCCTGAGGAATATCGTAGTTAAACACTGCCTCAACATCATCTACATCAATTCCCCGGGCTGCCACATCCGTAGCCACCAGAATCTCCGTGCGTCCGTTCCGGAAGCTGTTCATAACCCGGTCTCTCTGGATCTGCTTCAGATCTCCATGGAGTCCTTCTGCAAAATAGCCCCGTCCCTGAAGCTCATCTACCAGCTCATCTACCTGCTTTTTTGTGTTGCAGAATGCCACAGACAGCTTGGGCGCATACAGATCCAGCAGACGGCACATAACCTCCACCTTGGTTCTGGGCTTTACTTCATAATAATACTGCGTCACCTTCGGTACCGTCAGCTCTTTTTTTACCACCCGGATCACCTGAGGATCCTTCTGGAAGCTTTCTGCAATTTTCTGGATTTCCGGCGGCATGGTTGCGGAAAACATAATCGTCTGACGCTCTGTCGGCAGCTGACTTAAAATAGTTTCCATGTCTTCCAGAAAGCCCATGTTCAGCATCTCATCTGCCTCATCCATAATCACTGTATGTACCTGATCAAACTTTACAGTTTTCCGGCGCATATGATCCATCACCCGGCCCGGAGTTCCGATAATAATCTGGGTACCGTCCTTCAATCCCTTAATCTGACGTACAATATCCTGTCCTCCGTAAATCGGAAGGACCTTGATGCCATGCATATACTTTGCCAGACTGCGGATCTCCTCTGCCACCTGGATGGCCAGCTCTCTGGTGGGACACAGAGCTACCGCCTGCAGCTTTTTGTTTTTCGGATCAATTTTCTGCAGAAGGGGAATTCCAAAGGCTGCTGTTTTTCCTGTACCAGTCTGCGCCTGACCAATCATATCCACGCCCTCCAGCTGTACAGGAATAGACTTTGCCTGAATCGGGGATGCCTCTTCAAAACCCATATCTGCAACTGCCCGCAAAATCCGGTCGTCTAACTGTAAATCTTCAAATTTCACTGATTCCATTCTATATTTTCTCCTTTAACGATCTCTGCCCCAGGCAGAGGTTTCCCATCTCAAAACTAAATTGAGAGGGTTCAAGTGAATCCCCTGAATCCTCTCATAGTATACGAAGGATAATACTATCATAAATAAATGGGAATGTCAAACAGACTGTATGGATTTTTCTGTTTTTTTATACCTTTTATGATATAATTCTATCATGTTCTATTCTAACAAGGATGAATGGAGGAAATGCTTATGTGTACAGCAGTCACTTATCAAACAAAAGATCATTATTTTGGAAGAACACTGGATTTAGAATACTCCTATCAGGAAACCGTTACCGTTACCCCAAGGAATTTCCCCTTCCACTTCCGAAACGGGAAAACTCTGTCCACCCACGGGGCCATCATCGGAATGGCTACTGTTATGGATGGTTACCCTCTGTATTACGAGGCAGCCAATGAATGGGGACTGGCTGTAGCCGGATTAAATTTCCCGGAAAATGCACATTACTTCCCGGCAGATCCGGAAAAAATCAACATTGCTCCCTTTGAACTGATTCCCTGGCTTCTTGGTCAGTGCAAGACTCTGTCTGAGGTTCGCCGCTGCCTGTCGGAGATAAATCTATGGAAGGAAAACTTTGCAGACCAGCTTCCTCTCTCTCCTCTGCACTGGATGATTTCTGACAAAGACGCTTCTATTACAGTAGAGTGTGTAAAAAGCGGGTTAAAAATCTACGAAAACCCGGTAGGAGTTCTTACCAATAACCCCTGCTTTGACTACCACATGACTCACCTGACAGAATTTATCAATCTGACCTGTTATTCTCCGGAAAACCGGTTTGGCCAGGTAGAGCTGCGCCCTTACTGCAAAGGCATGGGGGCCATCGGACTTCCCGGCGATTTATCCTCCGCCTCCAGATTTGTCCGGGCCGCCTATGTAAAGCTTAATTCCGTATCCGGAGACAGTGAATTAGAAAGCATCAGCCAGTTTTTCCATATTCTTGGCTCTGTAGAGCAGCAGAGAGGCTGTGTCCGCCTGGATGACGGCTCCTACGAAATCACTGGTTATACCTCCTGTATCAACACCGACCGGGGGATTTATTATTATACAACCTATGAAAATCAGTGCATCAGCGCCGTGGATATGCACCGCTGTGATCTGGATGGAAGTGCACTGTATTCCTATCCTCTTGCAAAAGAACAGCTGATAAACTTCCAGAATTAAACAAAACCGCCAGAAGCCGGTTGATCTTTTCTCTGTAATGAGATATATTTATACCTGCGCGTTTAAATACTGACAAAAAGGAGAAACGGACATCATGGTAAGAAAATATACAGGAAGCAAGGCTTCTGTAAAGACAGCAGAGGCTCTGGCAAGAGAAGGATTAAAACAGGAAGAAAAGGCAGAGAAGGCGATGGAAGCTCAAAAAAAGCCGGCGGCTCTGTCTCTGTGCTTTCAGTGCAATGGTCTTCAGCTAAGTCCAGAGGATGTGGAGGATGCTGTTAAAAAAGATATGGAACAGAAGGGCTATACAGCCAGAGAAATCCAGATTTATGTGAATATGGAAGAAGCAGCCGCCTATTATGTGCTGGATGGAACCGCTGGCGAGGATTACTGCGTAATTTTAAGATAATCCCCGATTCACAGAAGATAAACAAAACCTGCCTGCAGACAGGCAAAAAGCCGCATCATCAGCTATCACTGGTTATGCGGCTTTTTGTATTCTTTCTGGTTTCTGCAGAAAGCAGAATTTTATCATACTTCCACCGGGTTTCCCCGGTTTGAAATGTAAACTTCATGCGCTTTTATACCTTAAACCGATACCCCACTCCCCAGATGGTTTCAATATACTGGGGCTTTGCTGTGTTGAACTCGATCTTTTCACGAATTTTCTTAATATGCACCGTCACGGTTGCAATATCACCAATGGATTCCATATCCCAGATTTTGGAAAACAGCTCCTCCTTGGTAAAAACATGGTTGGGATTCTGGGCCAGGAAGGTTAAAAGGTCAAACTCCTTGGTGGTGAAATTCTTCTCTTCCCCGTTGATCCACACCCTTCTGGCCGTCTTGTCAATCTTCAGGCCACGGATTTCAATAATCTCATTTTCCGGACTTCCACTGCCAATCAATCTCTCATACCGGGCCAGATGAGCCTTTACACGGGCCACCATCTCACTGGGACTGAAGGGCTTTGTCATATAATCATCTGCGCCCAGACCCAGGCCGCGGATTTTGTCAATATCTTCTTTTTTGGCAGAAATCATAATAATAGGGGTATTCTTTACCTCCCGAAATCTCCGACAGATCTCAAATCCGTCCAATCCCGGAAGCATCAGATCCAGAATCAGAAGATCGAAATCCTCTTCCAGAGCCCGCTTCAGCCCCTGGTTTCCTTCCTCCTCCAAAGCCACCTCAAAACCGCTCAGCTCCAGATAATCTTTTTCCAGCTCTGCAATGCTGCTCTCATCCTCAATGATCAAGATCCTACTCACTTTGTAATACCTCCTGATATTTTCTCAGCACAATGTGCATCTCTGTGCCCATGCCTTCCTTGCTGGTGGCCCATATCCGGCCTCCGTGATCCTCCACAATTTTGCGGACAATGGAAAGTCCGATTCCGCTTCCTCCCTGTGACGAATTCCGGGAAGAATCTGTGCGGTAAAACCGGTCAAAAATACACGGCAGATCCTTAGCTGCAATGCCCCGCCCGTTATCCTCAATCTCGATCTGGATAAAATCTCCTACATCCTTGATCCGAATATTGATAATCCCCTTGGGCTTGTCCATATATTTTACAGAATTGCTGATAATATTGTTGATCACCCGTTTCATCTGTTCCGCATCGGCAATCACAACTACATCATCACTGACATAGTTAAAATACCCCAGCTCAATGTTCCTGGAATCCATGTCCAGTCCCACTTCCTCCACACAGTCTCCGAAATAGCTGTTTACATTGATCTTATTGAATTCATAGGGAATCTTGTTGGTATCAATCTTGGAGTAAAAGGTCAGCTCATCAATCAGCCGATCCATGTCATTGGCCTTGTTGTAGATCGTTCGGATATACTTGTCCAGCTTTTCCGGGGAAGAGGCCACGCCATCCATGATGCCCTCCACATAACCCTTGATTGCTGTAATCGGCGTTTTTAAATCGTGGGAGATGTTGCTGATCAGTTCCTTATTTTCGATATCATACTGAATTTTTTCCTCCGCATTCTCCTTCAGGCGAATACGCATCTCCTCAAAATCCTGACAAAGCTCTCCAATCTCGTCATCCTCCTCCACTTCCAGGGTAAAGTCCAGATTGCCGTCCCGAATTTTTCTCGTAGCCTCCTGCAGCTTGCTTAAGGGCCGCAGAACAGAACGGTACACCCAGAGCGTCAGCGCTGCGCATACAAAAATCAGAATCATCACACCAGTTACCAGCATCTGTATCATCACGGCCCGGACCTCCGGACCAAACCGGTTAAACTGGTGAAGCACAAACAGCTGTCCCATGGAAATCACCATGCCTACAAACACAATGGGAAGCAGGCTGAAGGTGAGAAATGCAATGGCGAGGCGTGTTTTTAATTTCATAAAAAATGCACCCCTTTCAGGCAGACTCCTCAGTGAGAAAACTGCCTCACTTAATAAGTATACCATAAGAAGTGCATAAAGAGTATAAAACTATTCTAAATTTTCGCTAATTGCCGCATTCTACGCTGATTTCATTGAATTTATCCAGGATCTCTTCAATCCGCAGAACTTTTTTCTCTTCTCCGCCCTTATCCATAATTGCTTCTCCCTGATGCATCATAAGGAGCCGGCTTCCGTATTCTACCGCATAGCGGAGATTATGTGTTACCATGATAGTGGTCAAATGCTTTTCTTTTACCACCTGATCCGTCAATTCCATAATAATCTCAGCCGTCTTCGGATCCAGTGCTGCCGTGTGCTCATCCAGAATCAAAAACTCAATCGGCGTCATGGTGGACATCAGAAGTGCCATGGCCTGCCGCTGTCCGCCGGAGAGCACACCGACCTTCACATGAAGCTTATCCTCCAGGCCCAGTCCCAGGCTTTTTAGCTGTTCGCGATAAAAATCAATCCTCTGCCGGTTGGTTCCCGGCAGCAGATTAAAGGGCTTTCCCTTATTATCTGCCAGTGCCATATTCTCCAGAATGGTCATGGACGGACAGGTTCCCATAGCCGGATTCTGATAAACCCGGCCAATCCGCCTCTGCCGCTTGTATTCCGGCATATGGGTAATATCCTTTCCTCCGATACGGATAGAGCCGGCATCCAGAGGAATGCTTCCGCAAATCAGATTCAGGAGAGAGGTTTTACCAGAACCATTGGAGCCTACTACAGACACAAATTCTCCGTCACCGATTGTCAGGGAAAAATCATCAAACAGACACATTTCATTAACTGTACCGGTATTATAATATTTTTGAATATGATTTAACTCAAGCATGGGCTTTTCTCCTCTCCTTCTGATTGCTGGCAACCAGGATAACCAGAAACAGCACTGCTGTAATCAGTTTTAAATCCGAAGCAGCCATGCCCAGAGCAATAGCCGCAGATACGCAGCCCTTATAAACGATGGAACCGAAAATAACAGCGGTGGTGGCCTTCACTGCACCAAACCGTTTCAGAAGCTTCGTTCCGATAATCACGCTGGCAAGACCGATGACCATGGTTCCCGTTCCCGTGCTGATTTCAAAAAATCCCTTCTGCTGACAGTAAACACTGCCGGACAAAGCCACAAAGCCATTGGCCAGAGCCAGACCAATGATTTTGACTGTTCCCTTGTTTTTTGCCAGAGAGGTTACCAAAACCTCATTATCTCCTGCAGCCCGCAGAAGATATCCGGCTCTGGTCTTTAAAAACAGATCCAAAAGCACCTTGCAGATTCCCACAATCACCAGAAGAAGGATACTGACAGTCCAGGGCTTTAAAGCTTCCGGTACTGCCGCAGTCAAAAAGCTGTTGTCAAAAATCGTCTCCTTACTGAAAATCGGCAGATTGGATTTGCCTGCAATCCTCAGATTGACTGAGTAGAGAGCCGTCATTACAATAATTCCGGACAGCAGATCCCGCACCTTCAGCTTTACATGAATCAGACCGGTAATGCACCCTGCCGCCATTCCCGCAAAAAAGCTTATAAACAGGGCTGCCGCCGGATGTACGCCCTTTAAAATCACCATGGCCGTCACTGCCGCTCCCATGGGAAAGGTTCCGTCTACGGACAAATCCGGAAAATCAAGAATTTTGTAGGTAATATACAGGCCCAGAGCCATAATGGCATAAATCAGACCTTCCTCAATAACGCCGATTACAATAGACATGAAGCATTTCTCCCTAACATTTTATTTTCCACCGCTGCTTTTTGATAACCAGACCGTCTGCAGTTATTCTGCTGCAATCTGATCAAACATCTCTGCTGCAGAGCCGGATAACTCTTCCGGAATCGTGATTCCCAGGTTTTCTGCAACAGCGCTGTTTCCATAGAAGGCTGCCTGTTCGATTACCTCAAACTTCATTTCCTCCGCCTTTTTCTCTCCCCGAAGCACCTGAGCTGCCATCCGTCCCGTCTGCTCACCCAGGCTGATGTAATCCAGTCCCATAGCTGCCAGACATCCTATTTTTACCTGTTCTACCTCACTTCCAAATACAGGAATCCCCTTCTTTCCCGCCTTATCAAGAATCAGAGGCAGAGAACTTACCACCGTATTATCTGTCAGGTTCGTCATGCAGTCTACCTTTTCCAGAAGAGAATCTGCTGCCAGCGGAATATCTGCCGGAGAGGATACGCCGCTTTCCACAATCTCAAATCCATATTCCGAAGCTGCCTCCTTGTATTCTTCAATCGCGGAAATTGAGTTTACCTCACTGGTGCTGTACATGATTCCAATGGTTTTTGCATCAGGAAGCATGGTGCGAATCATTTCCAGCTGGTTTTCCACCGGAAGCTTATCGCTGGTACCGGTAATATTTCCCACCGGAGTTCCATCTTCTGCTGCCAGCTCTGCAAGAACCGGATCCGTAACTGCTGTATAAATAACCGGCACGCCGGTATCCTTTGCAGCGCTGTATGCACTCTGGGCAATCGGAGTTGCGATGGCGCAAATAAGATCCACCTTCTTGGCCAGGAAATTATCCATAATCTGGCTGGAGGTTCCTCCGTCTGTCTGGGCATTTTCATAAAGCACCGTCAGATTTTCCCCTTCTTTAAAGCCCTCTTTTTCCAGTCCCTGTAAAAAACCGGTGCGGCAGTTGTCTAAAGAGCCGTGCTCTGCAAACTGTCCAATGCCAATGGTATAAGACTCTGCCTCCGGGGCTGTTCCAGCCTCTTGTGTACCGGCTGCCTCTGTTTTTGCTGTCTCAGTGCCTTTTGATGCTTCTGAGCTATTTCCGGAACATCCTGCCATTACCATTGCCGCTGCTGCTGCCATCATTACTGCCATAACATGTTTTCTCATCATTTTTTCCTCCTGAACGCTTCTTGTTTTGTCTCCGCTGCGGCTTTGCCGTCAGCGAAGGGAAATGAAACAGATTCATGCAGGTATAGGGATGGAACAAAGAATTGATCCTCGCGGAGCGTTTTTTATGTCACAGAACCCGTTTCTATGAAATAAAAAAAGTCCCAGATACAGTTTCCTGTATCTGAGACGAATTAACAAATCCGCGGTACCACTCAAATTGGCCTTTGCCCACTTACTCCGTATACAAACATATACGCCACCAGATAACGGTTGTGGTCTCCGTCAGCTCCTACTGTCCGTCCACGAAAAGGCTTCCATACTGACTGTAAATTCTATCTGGAAATCCCGTCCCGGTTCCGGCTTCAAAGCTGCCCTCGAAAGTCCATTCAGCAAATCCGTCCATACTGCAATCCCACCGCCTGCAGCTCTCTGTGATTTTCGGTATTAAGCCTACTCCTCTTTCTCATCGGTTTTTTGTATTGGTCTTATCATACGCCGCTGTCTGCTGTTTGTCAACTGTTTTTTTGAAAAAAATTTGTCTGACATTTTTATTTTTGTAACAGTTCAGCCTTGCGGGGATTCAGTCAGGAAAACTCGTTGAAAGTTTGCTTTCATAAGAGTTTTAATGCCTGAATCCACATAAGGCGAACGCCCAAGGCTTCTTGTCCGCTGTAAGCGGGCAAGAAGATGCAAGGCTGAACTGTTACTTATTTTTGTCTCCCCGCTTCCGGTCAATTCTCCCTGGCTATAGATTCAGCCGCTCATAGCTCTGGGAAAGACTGGCTTCCAGCCGCTCCTTCAAAGCCGCATATTCCTCTCCCTCCAGGGTAGGATTCTCGTCCAGAATCCGGTTCACTTCCTCTGAAACAGTCTTTAACAGACCGGCATCTGTGTAAATATCTGCCAGCTTGAATTCCATGTCTCCGCTCTGGCGAATACCGAAAAAGTCTCCCGGTCCCCGCAGCTTCAAATCCTCAGAGGCAATATAAAAGCCGTCGTTGGATCGGTTTAATATATCCAGCCGCTCCTGAGTTCCCTCCTGATCCGAGCAGTTGACCATAATGCAGTAGGACTGATGGCTTCCCCGGCCAACCCGCCCCCGCAGCTGATGAAGCTGGGCCAGGCCGAAGCGCTCGGCATTTTCAATCATCATTACTGTGGCATTGGGCACGTTGACGCCGACCTCCACTACAGTTGTAGAAACCAGCACCTGGATTTCCCCGGCAGCAAAACGCTCCATAATCTGATTTTTCTCTTTTCCCTTCATCTTTCCGTGAAGATATTCCACAGTAATGGTTTCCGGCAGCTTCTGGCGTAAAAGCTTGGTGTAATCCAGCACATTCTCCGCCTCAATCATTTCGCTTGCCTCCACCATGGGACAGATCACATACGCCTGCCGTCCTGCCGCCACCTCTCTTGCAATAAACTGATAGGCCCTCTCCCGGTATCCGGTATTCACCACGCAGTTTTTGATGGGCAGGCGGTTGGCCGGCATCTGATCAATTACAGAGATATCCAGATCTCCATAAAGGATAATTGCCAGAGTCCGGGGAATCGGTGTGGCGCTCATAACCAGCACATGGGGAAGCGAGCCATTTTCCTGGCCCTTGCTGCCCAAAGCCTCCCTCTGTCCGACTCCGAAACGGTGCTGCTCATCTGTAATCACCAGACCCAGTCGGTGATAATGAACCTTTTCCTGAATCAGCGCATGGGTTCCCACAATAATATCTGCCTCGTGAGAAGCAATTTTTTCATAGGCAATCCGTTTTTCCTTTGCTGTCATGGAGCCAGTCACAAGGACTGCTGTTTTTTCAATGTTATAGGTCTTAAAAAGCCCGGTAATGGATTCAAAATGCTGTCTTGCCAAAACCTCCGTAGGAGCCATCAAAGCGCCCTGAAAGCCATTACAGGCCGTCTGGAGCAGGGCCAGCACTGCGATAATGGTTTTTCCGGAGCCCACATCTCCCTGAATCAGACGGTTCATCACCAGACCGCTTTCCAGATCCCGGCTGACCTCCTTCAAAACCTTACTCTGGGCTTCTGTCAGGCTGTAGGGCAGAGCTTCTATCAGCTGATCCACCTGGGAAGAGTGGCTCATAACAAAAGAACTCCTGCAGTCCTGGCGTTTTTCCTTCAGCCTCCGCACTGCCAGAAGAAAAAAGAAAAATTCGTCAAATACAAGACGTTTTCTTGCAAAAAGAAGCTCCTGACGGCTGGAAGGAAAGTGGATATGCTCCATTGCATAATTATATTCCGCCAGCTCATATTTTTCCCGAAGAGAAGGAGGCAGATATTCCCGCTCCAGCTGCCTTTGCTCCAGCGCCTGAGCCACAGCCCGGACAATGGCCTTATTTCCCAGTCCCTTCGTCTGTCCGTATATGGGCTGCATGGAATCTCTGACTGCCTCATAGGCTTCCGGCGTGAAAATCTCCGGCTGCTCCATGGTCAGACGTCCGCCTTTTTTCACTGCTCTTCCCCGGAATACCAGAAACTGCCCCATCTGCAGAGTATTCCGCAGATAGGGCATGTTATACCAGGTCAGCTGCAGGCTGCCTGTCATATCTTTTACTGTAGCAACAATTACCTGTATATTTTTGAACCGGCGGACAGAGGCTGTCTTTAACAGCTGCCCCGCAACCGCCGCCGTGGTATTTTCCTGAAGCTTTCCCACAGGCACCGGCTCCTCATAGGCATCATAGGCTCTGGGATAATCATGAAGCAGATCCTCCACTGTATAAACCCCAAGCCGCGCAAAGAGTCCTGCTGTCTTTTCTCCGATTCCCTTTAAACTTGTAACTGGTTCCTGGTTCATAGGCCGCCTACTCTGCAGACAGCAGATAATAGTAAATGGGCTGTCCTCCGCTTTGCAGTTCGAACTCCAGCTGGGGCCATGTTTCCTGAGCCTTTTCCAGAACAGCCTCAGCATCAGCTTCCTCAACATCGCTTCCGTAGTAGATACTTACCAGCTCGCATTCCTCGTCAATCATTGCCGCAAGAGTCTCAATCACCGTTTCTTCAATGCTCTGGCTGACTGCAAGGATACCATGATCGCCGATACCCATAATATCGCCTTCATGGATCTCCTTATCGTCAATCACTGTATTGCGGACTGCATAGGTTACCTGTCCGGTTTTAATCCGGCTCATCTCCTCTGTCATGGACTCCAGATTTTCCTCTTTGGAATGATCCGGAATAAAATTAATCATAGCTGCAATTCCCTGGGGAACCGTTTTAGACGGAACAACTACAATTTCCTTGTCCTCTACCAGATACTTAGCCTGTTCTGCTGCCAGAATAATGTTTTTATTATTTGGCAGAATGTAAACCGTATCTGCATTCACATGATCAATGGCATTGAGCATATCCTCTGTGCTGGGATTCATGGTCTGACCGCCTTCGATCAGATAGTCTACACCGATTCCGCGGAAAATCTCGCCAAGCCCCTCTCCGACTGATACAGCAATAAAGCCGTTGGCCTTGCGGGGTTCCTGCTTTTCCTCCTGCTCTTTTTCCTTCTGACGAAGGGCCTCCTGCTCTGCATTCTGAATCAGGCGTTCCTGGTGCTCCTCCCGCATGTTGTCAATCTTCATCCGGGAAAGGGAACCGTAAGTCAGAGCCTTCTGAATGGCAAGACCTGGATCGTTGGTGTGAACATGAACCTTCACTACATCATCGTCGGACACTACTACAATAGAATCACCGATGGATTCCAGATAGGCCTTAAGATGCTGCTCCTCCGCCTCGTCATATTTCTTTTCCACATTAATAATAAACTCTGTACAGTATCCGAATTTAATGTCAGCTGTGTCAATCTCAGAAGCTCCGGCTGCTGCTCCAGAGGAAGCTGCTGCCCCTGCGCCCGGAACTGTCATATCCACTTCTTTGCCCTTTAAGCCGTCTAAAACGCCTTTTAAGACCTGCATCAGCCCCTGGCCGCCAGAATCAACCACACCTGCCTGCTTCAGCACCGGAAGCATCTCCGGGGTCTGGCTGAGCACATAATCTCCATGCTCAATCACCTTTTCTGCAAACACCAGAATATCCTCGGTCTGCTCTGCCACCTCAAGGGCCTTGTCCGCCATTCCTCTGGCAACCGTCAGAATTGTGCCCTCTTTAGGCTTCATCACTGCCTTGTAGGCTGTCTCTGCAGCCCGGTTAAACGAAGCAGCCAAAACATCCACATCAATGGTCTCATGACCCTTGATCTCCTTGGCAAATCCGCGGAAAAGCTGGGAAAGAATTACACCTGAGTTTCCTCTCGCTCCACGCAGAGAACCGGAAGAAATCGCCTTTGCCAGACCGTCAATGGTCGGCTCCTCTATGGAAGCAACCTCCTTGGCTGCCGCCATAATGGTCATTGTCATATTGGTTCCTGTATCCCCGTCCGGAACAGGAAATACGTTCAGTTCATTAATCCACTCTTTTTTTGCCTCTAATCCCTTGGCTCCTGCCAGAAATGCCCGCTGCATCAATCCGGCATCAATCACCTGTAAACTCACCGGTAGGTCCTCCTTAATCAATCACTCGTACACCTTCTACAAAAACATTGATCTTCTCAACGCTCATGCCGGTGAATTCTTCTACTTTGTATTTTACAGTAGCCATCAGGTTGTCTGAAACAGCACAGATGCTGACACCATAAGCCACAATAACATGAAAATCTATCGTAAGCCGATTGTCCTCTACCTCTACATTGATTCCGTGGGCAAGACTCTCTCTTTTCAGCAGCTTCACCAGACCATCCTTCATGCTGACTGCCGCCATACCTACGATACCAAAGCATTCTACTGCCGTCATACCTGCATACATGGCAATCACATCAGAACTGATCTGGATTTCACCAAGCTTATTGTTGATGCGTCCTTTCATATGAACCCCTCCATTTTTATTCATGAAAACATTTCCAAAATCCATAGGAAAATAATAATAAATTTTCTGCGAACCGTCTTTAGTATATCACATGACTGCACCTGTGTCTATTCTGACTTTCCATCAGCACGGCTCCTTCCTGCCTTTTTCCATCTCAATAGGTTTATTTTTAAGAAATTCACAAATTCTGCTTGCAAAATCCATAAGTATCTGGTATCATACATTTGTTGTGGTTTCCCGCTGGGAAATCAAGTACCGGTTAAGGAGGTGCAATCATGGCTAAATGTGCAATCTGTGAAAAGGCTGCTCACTTCGGTAACAATGTGAGCCACTCTCATAGAAGATCCAATGCGATCTGGAAAGCAAACGTTAAATCTGTTAAGGTTAAGGTTAACGGCGGCGCTAAAAAGATGTATGTATGTACTTCTTGCTTACGTTCCGGCTTAGTTGAGAGAGCATAATAATGAACATTGCAGAAAACGCGTCTTTTCGACGCGTTTCTTTGCGTTTATGGGTCTTTTTATGCTAACAGCAAAACAGATGATATCCCAGAGCCAGGCATCCGATAATAAAAATCAGAGTAGTCAGGGTCTCAGGAATAAATAAAAGAAGCGTCATCCCCATTCCGAAACAAAACAGCATAAGTCCGAATACTCGTTTCACAGGCTCACTCCTCAAAACCAGCTATATTTCATTCTATGCCGCTGTCCCAGATAGATGCGCTTCTTCTCTGTATGTGCTCTTCTGTACTGTACCTTTCCAAAAATCTTCCTTTTTGGAAAGGATTATTTTTCTCCGTCGCCGGCTGCCATTTCCTCTGCCGCTTCCATTACTTCCGGAGAAATCTCTTCTTTTTTCTTTCCCGTAAACTTATTCACAAGATCAGGAACCATGTCCAGTACCTTTGTCACTGCGTCCTGCTGCTTAATATTAACCAGTCTGGTAACGCCGTTCTGAATCACAAGCACAGCGCTGGGGCTCATTTTGGCGCTCATACCGCCACCGCCGTTCTGCTTGGCATTGTCTGCAAAAGAACCCGCTGCCATACCGCAGGTTACATCTACCAGCGGAAGAATAATTGCATCATCAATCTTTACCGCCTCTCCCACTACGGTTTTCGTTGTAACAAACTGATCCATTCCCCGAAACAGGGATTCTACCGTTGCCGCAAAATGATTGTCTGCCATACTACTGCCTCCTTATTATGCTGCCTGCCATCGCTTCAGCAGTGTTCTGAAATTTTTGTCCCGCCACACCTGAAATCCAATAAAAAGCAGGGTGGCAATCCGAATACGGCCCTTCAGGGAAAGCTCTCCGTCCAGAACCTGTTCGTCAAATACGGGAATCACCTGAATCGTTCTCCCGTACCATCCGTAAAATGGACTGATATAAGTCAGAATTCTTCCTGTGGTATAGGGATCCTCAAATCCAAACCGAACGGTTCCGGAAACCTTTCCTGGAAGAACGTGCTTAAAAAAGCGGATCACCTGTCTTTTCAGAAGACGGAAGGTATTTTTATTTTCTTCTTTTTCCAGAAACTCCATAAGCTTCTGCCATCTCTCTTCTGCTGTCTTCAGTTTACCACAGATCCTCTGAAATGTAACTTTTATTTTTTGAAACAGACTCTGACGGACGCGTTTTTTCTTCTGTCCGTTCTTCGCATTTTTCGTTCCTGTCCCGGGCTGCTCCGGATTTGCGGCTTCCGGCTCTGCTTCCGACTTTTCCACTCTCGATGTCTCTCTCTCAGAATCCTGCAGTCCTCCTGCCGCCGGTACTTTCTCCTTTATCCCTTCCTCTGTCCCCTGGTGTTTCTCACTCGCCGGTGCCTCTGCCTTGGGGCGACTTTCGTATAACGGCACTTCTTCCTCCGGGCGCTTCCCGCTTCCTGTCACCACAGGTTCTGGAGTCTCCGTTTTTTCCGTCCTCTCTGCTGTCTCTTTTTTTCTGCCCAGCTTTACTCCGAAAATCCGCAGAGACACCTCTGTATCTCCATCATAAACTGCCTGGATAGAAAATAAACGCCACAGCCAGCTGATCTGTCCCTTTGCCAGCAGTTCTCCTCTGAAGCTTCCCTCTGCTTCGTAGCGGATAGGAACGAAGAGAACTGCCAGAAGGACAGTCAGAACCAGTCCCAGGAGCACCAGGAGCAAAATCCCCAGCCATTTTAAGATTCCTAAAAAAATCCCTAACATGCAATCATTCCCAACTGTTTCTATTTTCGTCTCCGTCCGCACTGCAATGCAGGAATTCCTGCAGATTCAGCCTTTCTCCACAGCAGCGGTACATGTCCTCAACCATCTGCCGCACTACCTCCAGGGCTTCCCAGTAAGTAACTGCAATTCCCAGAATCTCCATATCCTCGTCCCGGTAGGGCGGGAGAAGAAGCATGGGAGCAGGATAAATATCAAGAATATTATTCCCGTTCTGCGGCGGTGTAATCACATAAACCTCCGGCTGCAGTTTTCCCTCCCGGATTCCCTGGATAATGGAAAACCGCCTTTTTCCGGCTTTCTCACCAACATACAGATGGCTATACCAGCGCATAGATTAATTCTCCATAATTTGCTGAAGCAGTTCCATACAGGTTGCCTTTTCAAAAGGATCCGTACAGCTGCCAAGGCTGTTTTCAATATAATTGTGAATTTCCTCTGCAGAGTTGAAAAATACAGGAAGGATGGAAAGGCTGGTTGCCATAATCGCCCGGGCTACCGGCTTCTGAACAGAGGTCAAAACCGGATCCATAACAGCTATGTATGCCTTCATGGCCTCCTCGATATCCTCTTCCTTTACAATACTCTGATCTGCCTGCTTCTCCGGCATAACAAAAGCACTTCCTGCCAAAAGCATATCGACCCATCTGCTTCGTTTCGCCTCATCGCTTTCATCTGTCTCAGAAAAAGGCGGCTGCTCCAGCCGGAGATAGCGGTCATAATATTCTTCCTGAAGTCCTTCTACCGACTCCAGCATTTCCTCCAGACCGGAAAGCTGATCCTCCCATTCCTCAGGTTCCCTCTGTTCCCGGCCTTCACAGATTCTGCAGAATTCTGCCAGGATCCGGAACGCCTGCTTCTCCTCTCCTACGTTGCGCATGGCATCCTCTCGGGTCAGGCAAAGCACGTAAAGGCTGTTCAAAATTTCCGCTTCACTCTGACAGTAATCTGCCAAAGCGCGCAGCATGATGCCTGCCTCCTGTGTTTTGCCGCACGCCATGTGATAGGTGTCGGCATCCATGGTTTTAAAAGAAATCTCCTGCAAATCCTTCAGCAGCTGATTCAGGAACTGAAAACTGTCGTCCTCACAATCCCTTTCCGCCATACTGCCAGTGGAAAGCATATACATCATATGATCCAGGGTATCCCTGTACGCGCCTGCGTAAGCCTGAAGGGAATCCTTGACCATGCTGTAATATTTCTGCCGTGTGAAACGCACAGGAAGCTGTGATACCACCTCCTGAATCCGCATATTGACAGCATTGCTGTCCTCTCCGCCAAAAATATAGGCAGTCAGCTGCGAAACCAACTCCTGCTCTTTTACGGTGACATCCGGCATATCCGGGCAAAAGCGGCGTTCCAGCCGGTTTAATGCATATTCATACACCAGAAAAGTATCTGCATAGGAAATTACTGTATTCATTTCCTTTTCCGCCTGACGGCGCAGAGCCTTTACCTCGTCCAAAATATCCTGTCCGTCCAGAAACTCTTTTATGAGCAGAATCACCCGCCTGTCCGTCTGCTTCTGATAATCCATCCAGCCCTCATACTGCTCCGGAAGCTCCTCTGCAAACATAACCGCATTCAGCACCAGCTGTGTCAGAGAAAGACCATAGGCCGAAGATGCCTGTTTTTTCCATGTATATGCCATAATACCCTGTTCCTCCCGTTTTATCGGTAATTCTCCAGAATCGAGCGGCGGAGAAGATCCAGCGCCTTCACCACTGCCTGTTCTCTGATTTTCGCCCGGTTTCCTTTAAACCGGTATTCTTCTACCTTCACCTTATCCTTCATATAGGCAGCAATATAGACAAGGCCTACCGGCTTATCCTCTGTGCCTCCATCCGGTCCGGCAATTCCCGTCACTGCCACGCAGGCATCGCTGTCTGTGGCAAATACGCCGCCGGTTGCCATTTCCCTGGCTGTCTGTGGACTTACAGCCCCATACTTTTTCAAAGTACTTTTGCTGACCTCCAGATATTTTCGTTTTGACTTGTTTGAGTAGGTAATAAATCCCTCCCGGAATACCTCTGAGGCTCCCGGCACATTCACCAGACGTCCCGCAAGAAGTCCGCCGGTGCAGGACTCTGCAGTTGTGACAGTCAGCTCATATTTATGCAGAAGCTTTACCACTGCCTCCTCCAGAGTTTCTCTTTCCTTTACAGAATAAACACAGTCTCCCAGCCGGTTCTTGATTTCCTTCACCACAGGCTTTACCAGTGTCTTTGCCTCTTCTTCTGTCTTTGCACGGGCAGTCACACGCACAGAAACCTCGCCTGTTTTCGCATAGGTAGCAATGGTGGGATTGGTCTGACCGCTGATGAGATCCAGAAGCTTATCCTCCACCTGACTCTCACCCATACCGCAAATCTTAACCACTGCAGAGCGAATCATCTCCGGCTGCTGTTTCTGCAGATAGGGATATACCTGCTCCTTAAACATAGGATACAGCTCTGCCGGCGGTCCCGGAAGGAGGATAGCTGTCTTCCCGTCTTTTTCCAGAATCAGTCCCGGCGCCATGCCATTGTGATTATCCAGAACCAAAGCTCCCTCCGGCACCATGGCCTGCTTCCAGTTGTTGTCCGGAATTTCTTTATAGATATTGTTCTTGAAAAACTGCTCCAGATGCTCTCTTGTATGAGGATCCTCCACCAGTTTATATCCCATAACCTCTGCGCAAACTTCCTTTGTCAGATCATCCTCTGTAGGTCCCAGTCCCCCGGTCAGAATCACCACATCGGATCTGCCAAGAGCTGTCTTTACAACCTCAGCCAGACGGTCATGGTTATCTCCCACTACAGACTGATGGTACAGGGAAAGCCCCAGAAGGGCGCACTGCTCCGCCAGATATTGTGTATTGGTATTGACAATGTTTCCCAGAAGCAGCTCTGTGCCTACGGATACCAGCTCTACGATCATGTTACATCTTCCCTTCTGTAAGAACTTTGTGATTTTTTGCAATATAATCCACCAGTGAAATAATGGTGAGAATGAGGGCTGCCCAGGTACAAATCAGAGTAACCGCAGACAGGGCCTCGAAATTCAGAATCATTAAAACAACCGCAATCATCTGGAAAGTGGTTTTAAATTTGCCCCAGTAACTGGCTGCAATCACAATACCCTGCTCTGCCGCTACCAGACGGAAACCACTGATAATAAACTCGCGGCTTACAATGATAATCACCATCCAGGCCGGAAGCTGTCCCAGCTGAATCAGGCAGATCAGTGCAGAACAGACTAAAAGCTTGTCTGCCAGAGGATCCATAAATTTTCCAAAGTTTGTTACCAGATTATATTTGCGGGCAATCTTGCCGTCCAGCATGTCTGTCAGGCTGGCAATAATAAAAATCGCTGCAGCCACATAGCGAAAGGTCTGATTCGCCCCGTTTTCTATCATCATGCTTACTACAAAAAACGGAATCAGAATTACACGAAGAACCGTCAGCTTATTTGGTAAATTCATCGTACACCTCCCCAATCAGGTCATATTCAGAAGCACCGGTTACTTTTACCCGGACAAAATCTCCTGACATAAAGAGCTCGCCGCTGTTTACAAAAATATATCCGTCCACATTGGGCGCATCCATATAAGTACGTCCCACATAGGCTGCCTCGTCAGCTACCTTGCCTTCAATCATCACATCCAGAACACGTCCCACCATGGACTCTGATTTTTCAAAGGCAATCTCCTGCTGCAGTTCCATAATCTCATCCCGGCGTTCTTCCTTTATCTCCTCCGGAATCTGATCCGCAAATCCGGCTGCCGGAGTATCCTCCTCTGCCGAGTAGGCAAATACGCCCAGACGCTCAAATTCCATCTCATCCACAAAAGCCAGCACCTCCTGGTGATCCTCCTCGGTCTCGCCCGGGAAGCCGGCAATCATGGTTGTACGCAGAGCAATGTCTGGAATTTCCCTGCGCAGCCGTCCAATCATCTCGCGAAGCTGTGCCTGGCTGGTTCTGCGCCCCATCCGCTTTAAAATCCGATCACTGGCATGCTGAATCGGAATATCCAGATAATGACAAACCTTTTCTTCTGACCGGATTGCCTCAATCAGCTCGTCCGTAATCTCCTCCGGATAGCAGTACTGAATCCGGATCCAGTAAATGCCCGGGATCTGGGCCAGGCGGTGCAGCAGCTCCGGAAGCATCTTTTTCCCGTAAAGATCCACTCCGTAAAGGGTTGTTTCCTGGGCAACCAAAATCAGCTCCCGAACCCCCTGCTCTGCCAGCTGCTCTGCTTCCTTTACCAGTCTTTCCATGGGTACGCTCCGGTAGCTGCCCCGCAGACTGGGAATAATACAGTAGGTACAATGCTTATCACAGCCCTCCGCAATCTTCAGGAATGCGAAATGGCCTCCTGTCGTAATCATTCGCCCTGCCTCTGTCTGAGGAAGACAATTCAGATCATGGAAGCAGGAAACTCTTTCCTCGCCTCCCAGCACCCGCTTTAAAACATTGGAGATCTCATCGTAGGTGGAGGTTCCTAAAATCCCATCTACCTCCGGAATCTCCTCCAGAATCTCCTGCTGATACCGCTGAGCCATACAGCCGGTCACAATCAAAGCCTTACAGGTTCCTGTCTTTTTCAGCTCCGCCATCTCCAGAATGGTATTGACACTCTCTTCCTTTGCATCATTAATGAAGCAGCAGGTATTGATCACAATAATATCTGCTTCCTGTTCATCATCTGTAAAGGTATATCCGTCCCGGTTCAAAAGCCCCAGCATCATCTCTGTATCTACCAGATTCTTGTCACATCCCAGTGACACACACAATATTTTCATAGAAATCTCCCGCTGTTATGGAAAAGAGCCGTTCACTGCCGGCTCTGTTCTCTTCTTGCTGTAATATATGCTCCTATGCGTTTTCCTCTGCTTCTGCGGTTTCAGAAGAAAGCTCTGCCACCTCAGCAGCGTTTTTGTTTTCCTCCTCATCCTCTTCGCCGTCATCGCCTACAATTTTCACCTTGCCCATATAAAGCTCCTGAACTGCAACAGAAAGCGGCTTTTTGCCCGGGCCTGCCGGAACCATGGGCTCCTCGCCGGCAATAATCTGTCTTGCTCTCTTAGCGGTTGCCAGAACGATAGAATACCGGCTCTGTACTACCGGCTGCTCTCCCGGTTCTACCTCGCTGTTTACTACATTAATTAAATCCGTATAGGATGGACGTAACATATGAATCTCCTTTCAGGGTTAATTTTATTCTCAAAGCTGTTTCAGCTCTGTTTTCATCTTTTCAATAAATTCCAGGTTCTCGCTGACCTTCTCATGTTGAGACTGAATCAGCTGATGCATCTGCTCCACGCAGGTTTCCAGAGTGTCATTGACCAGAATATAATCATACTGTTCCATATACATGGCCTCCTCTGAAGCTCGCTTCAAACGATCCTGAATCACCTCTTCGGTTTCCGTTCCCCGGCCCCGCAGACGTTCCTCCAGCACTGTTGCTGAAGGCGGCGTTACAAATAAAAGCAGTGTGTCCGGGAATTTCTTTTTCACCTCCAGCGCTCCCTGGATCTCAATTTCCAGAATCACATCACGGCCTGCAGCCATCTGCTCCTCCACATAGGATCTGGGGGTGCCGTAATAATTGCCTACATAGCAGGCATGCTCAATCAGAGCATCCTCTGCAATCATGTTCTGAAATTCCTCCACAGTCAGAAAAAAGTACTCTCTGCCATGCTCTTCCCCTTCCCGGGGCTTCCTTGTAGTGGCTGAAATAGAAAGAGCATACTGTTCCTGATACTGCTTGAGAAGCGCCTTCATCAGCGTACCCTTTCCTGCTCCGGAAAAGCCGGAAACCACTGCCAAAATTCCTTTTTTACTCATGGTATCTCCACTCCTGTCCGGCAGTACCACTGCCTTATTCAATATTCTGAATCTGTTCTCTTACCTTTTCAATCTCCGTCTTCAGCGCAATCGCCCGGTCAGAAATCTCCAGGTTAGTGGACTTGGAAAGAGTTGTATTGGCCTCACGGTTCATCTCCTGAGCAATGAAATCCAGCTTTCTTCCCACGCTGCCTCCCTGCTCCAGCTCTTTCCTGGTGGCATCAATATGACTGCGCAGACGAACCATCTCCTCGTCTACACAGATTTTATCTGCAAATATTGTTACCTCTGCCGCAATTCTGTTCTCGTCAATAGAGGCGTTCTTTAAAAATTCCTGAACCCGATCCTCCAGACGCTGACGGTACTCTGCTACAATCGAGGGCGCCCGCTCTACGATAAAATCTACCAGCTCAGCCATATAATCCAGCTTGCCCAGCAGATCCTCCTTCAGTCTTTCTCCCTCCTGCTTTCTCGATTCCACAAACTGCTTTGCTGCTTCTTCCATAGCCTGGGACAGAATCTTCCACATCTGATACTCGTCCTCCGGCTCCTCCTCCATAGTCAGAACCTCCGGCATCCTTGCCAGTCTGGTGGCTGTCAAATCATCCGGTATTCCAAACTGCTCGCTCAACTGCCGGCAGTACCTGACATATTCCGCCGCAAGGGCTCCGTTATATTTCAGGCAAAGCTTCTCCTCTGTATAATCCTCATAATTGATAAAGACATCTACCTTGCCCCTCTGAATATAGGTTTTCAGCAGGTTTCGGATGGCCGCCTCAAAATAGTTGAATTTTTTAGGCATTCTGATACTTAAATCAAGATACCGGTGGTTTACGGCTTTCATCTCCACAGTAATTTTATATTCGGTGGTGACGATCTCGCATCGACCAAACCCTGTCATACTCTTTATCATCTGACATTCCGCTCCTTTGCCATAGTTGGTATTATTATAAGTCAAATAGAAAAACAAGTCAACTTGAAAATCCGCTTCCAATCCTGTATAATCGTATCAGTTGAGCCATGCAGCTTCTTTCCCTTACAGCGGACAGGAGCGCCAGACGTCTGCTCGATGAAGCTTCAGGCAGGAAAGCGCTTATGAAAACAGGTTTTCAATGTGTTTTCCTGGCTCAATCTTCGCATGGCTGAACCGTTATGTATCATCGGAGAGACTTGAAAAAAGGAGTTATTATATGGCATTTGATGGAATTGTAATCGCAAACCTGGCTCATGATATAAAATCACGGCTGGAGGGCGGAAAAATCAATAAAATTGCCCAGCCGGAAAAGGATGAGCTGTTATTTACCATAAAAAACAACCGGGAGACCTACCGTCTGTCTATCTCAGCCAGCGCCAGTCTGCCCCTCATTTATTTTACAGATACCAATAAGCCCAGCCCCCTGACTGCCCCCAATTTCTGTATGCTCCTGCGCAAGCACATCGGCACTGGAAGGATTGTCAAGGTCAGCCAGCCGGGTCTAGAACGAATTCTGGAATTTGAAATTGAGCACCTGGACGAACTGGGAGATCTGCAGAAAAAGCGGTTGATTGTCGAGCTTATGGGCAAGCACAGCAATATTATTTTCTGCAAGGAAGACGGCACGATTTTAGACAGTATCAAGCACATCTCCGCCCAGGTCAGCTCTGTCCGTGAGGTCCTTCCAGGGCGGATGTATTTTATCCCCCACACTGTAGATAAGGCAGATCCTCTGACTGTTACAGAGGAGGAATTCCAGACGCTTTTGCGTTCCGTTCCTATGCCGGTTCAGAAGGCCCTTTATCAGAAGCTGACCGGCATCAGTCCCCTGATTGGCACAGAGCTTTGCCACCTGGCCTCTTTAGAAGGCGAAAAACCAGCCAGTGAGCTGTCAGAAAACGAGCTGACTCACCTGTACCGCATGTTCTCCCTTATGATGGAGGATGTGAAGGAAGGACGGTTTTTCCCGAATATTATTTATGAAAACGGCGCTCCGGCAGAGTTTGCATCTGTACCCTTAACCTGTTTCGAGGGAGCTGGATATGAATCAAGACCCGCTTCCTCTATCAGCAGTCTTCTGGAAACCTACTATGCAGAAAAAAGCGTTATTACAAGAATTCGCCAAAAATCTGTGGATCTGCGCCGGATTGTCCAGACAGCCCTGGAACGAAATTATAAAAAGTACGATCTGCAGCTAAAGCAGCTGAAGGACACAGAAAAGCGGGATCGGTACCGGGTATATGGAGAACTGTTAAATGCCTACGGCTACGAGCTTTCCGGCGGAGAAAAGGAGCTTCTGTGTCTGGACTACTACAGCGGGAAAGAAGTAAAAATTCCTCTGGATCCGCAGCTGTCCGCCCAGGAAAATTCCCAGAAATATTACGCCCGGTACAACAAGCTGAAGCGTACCTGCGAAGCTCTGGAAACTCTGACTGCAGAAACAAAACAGGAAATCGATCATCTGGAATCCATCAGCGCCGCACTGGATATTGCTGTTCGTGAAGAAGATCTGGTTCAGATCAAAGAAGAATTGATGGAATTCGGATTTATAAAAAAACGTCCTTTTGGTTCCAAAAAACCGAAAATCACCAGCCGCCCCTATCACTACCGCTCTACTGACGGATTTGATATCTATGTTGGAAAAAACAACTACCAAAATGAGGAAGTCACATTTAAAATTGCCAACGGCAATGACTGGTGGTTCCACGCCAAAGGAATTCCCGGCTCCCATGTTGTTGTCCGCACGGAGGGAAAGGAGCTTCCGGATCGGGTATTTGAAGAAGCCGGTTCCCTGGCCGCCTGGTATTCCAAGGGACGCTCCAATGAAAAAGTAGAAATTGATTATATCCAGCGAAAGCATGTGAAAAAAGCGGCCGGAGGCGCTCCTGGATTTGTCATTTACCACACCAACTATTCTCTGATGGCAGCTCCGAAGCTGGAGCTTCCGGAAGTAAATTCCTGACTGAACTGTTACGAATTGGAAAAGGAGTACCGCTCAATCCATGAACGATTGAGCAGTACTCCTTTTTAGAAGCTTTTAATTTTATTTATGTTTTGGCACCATAACCTCCATGCCGCCCATATATGGCTGCAGCACCTTCGGAATCTTTACGGAGCCGTCTGCCTGAAGGTTATTCTCCAGGAAGGCAATCAGCATACGAGGCGGAGCCACAACGGTGTTATTCAGAGTATGGGCAAAATATTTGTTCTTGTCCTTATCCTCTACACGGATCTTTAAGCGACGGGCCTGTGCATCTCCCAGATTGGAGCAGGAACCAACCTCAAAGTATTTCTTCTGACGGGGAGACCATGCCTCAACGTCACAGGATTTCACCTTCAGATCTGCCAGATCGCCGGAGCAGCATTCCAGAGTACGAACCGGAATATCCAGAGAACGGAACAGATCAACTGTATTCTGCCACAGCTTATCATACCACATGGGAGATTCCTCCGGACGGCATACCACGATCATTTCCTGCTTCTCAAACTGATGGATCCGGTAAACGCCGCGCTCCTCAATACCGTGAGCGCCCTTTTCCTTACGGAAGCAGGGAGAATAGCTGGTCAGAGTTTTGGGAAGCTGCTCCTCCGGAGTAATGGTATCAATAAACTTACCAATCATGGAGTGCTCACTGGTTCCGATCAGATACAGATCCTCTCCCTCAATTTTGTACATCATCGCATCCATCTCTGCAAAGGACATAACACCGGTTACCACATTGCTGCGAATCATAAAAGGCGGAACACAGTAGGTAAAGCCCCGGTTAATCATAAAGTCACGGGCATAGGAGATTACGGAGGAATGCAGTCTTGCAATATCGCCCATGAGATAATAGAAGCCATTTCCGGCTACCTTTCCTGCAGCATCCAGATCAATGCCGTCAAAGGTTTTCATAATATCGGTGTGATAGGGAATCTCAAAATCAGGAACCAGCGGCTCGCCGAACTTTTCGATCTCTACGTTCTCGCTGTCATCTTTTCCAATGGGTACACTGGGATCGATGATATTGGGAATGGTCATCATAATCTTTAAGATCCGCTCATTATACTGGCTTTCCAGAGCTTCCAGTTCAGCCAGACGGCTTGCATTGGCAGCCACCTGCGCCTTTACTGCCTCTGCCTCTTCCTTTTTGCCCTGTCCCATCAGCTGTCCAATCTGCTTAGACAGCTTGTTTCTCTGTGCACGAATCTCATCGCCCTCTGCCTTTGCCGTGCGGTTTTTCGCATCCAGCTCAATCACTTCATCTACCAGGGGCAGCTTATCGAACTGAAATTTATTCTCAATATTCTTCTTCACAACGTCCGGATTCTCACGGACAAACTTTAAATCTAACATGGTTTCCTCCTGTATTCACTTATGAAAACCGACCTTTTCCTGTGGTTTCCATATATTCCTTCTTATCATACTACACTTTTCCAAGAAAAAAAAGCCCCCTTGCCTAATTTCAGCCACCAGTTCTGCCATACGAAATTTCAGACAGAAAAATGCGGTAAAATCAGACCAGAAGACTTTTCCAACAACGATTTCTATTCTATTTTCAGAAACAGCCCTGCTTTTTTCAGAACCGGGCGAACTGCCATGTAGACCACCACCACCACAATGGTTCCTGCAACTGCATTAATAAGGGTGACACCGGCAGCCCAGGTCGCCATAATTTTCGCTGCATCAGACTGAATTCCTAAAATATAATTTTTGTAAAAATATCCTACAATCGGATCCATAATCACATTAAAGCCCAGGGACACAATCGAGGCAATCAGAGACCATTTGAAAATATAACGTCCGTCATGCTCTTCTGTAATATGAGCAATCCTGTGAGCAATCCATCCGGCAATCAGGCCAATGCAAAGCTTCAGAAGAAAGGTTTTCGGCGCACTGGTAATATAAACCGGATCCAGCAGGTCTGCGATGGTCATGCCCAGGGAACCGGCCAGACCGCCGTACACGCCGCCCAGAAGCAGGGCTGCCAGAACACAGAAAGCGTTGCCAATATGAAGCGCCACATAGTCGCCTCCAAAGGTTGGAATCGGAATTTTCAGAAACGTAAATGCCACATAGCAGAGGGCTGCCATCAAAGCTGTCAATACGATCCTGTATACCTTATTGTCTGTCATATTCTTCATACTCCGTCACTCCTTTTGTTTTCCTGTCGATGGGCCTATGATAGCACATATGTGGAATGACGCAAATATCCAGTTTTTCACTTTTTAACCAGTCCAGTTTATTTTCCCGCTCTGAAATCTCAGTCGGATGACTCCACGCAGATCAAAATTCCCTCCCGAAATTCCAGAACAGCCCTGTCCTCTGCCAGCTCATTGCTGATGCAAAGTCCTACCTCCTGCCCCCTCCGGATGGTTTTATCCTGAAGAGGATAACGAAATCCAGTCAGGGTAATCCCTGTTACTTCCTCCGTATACGGCAGAAAGGAGATATACTTTCCCCACAGAGTTTTCCGATAAAAGGTCTTGCCCTGATCCAGAAGATAAATCCTGTTTTGTTCATCCACCAGACTGGCATCAATCCCCTTCTCCAGGCAGGCATACAGGGCATGAAGATTCCCCAGCATATGGTCAAGCCGTCCGCCTGTGGCGCCTAAAAACACCAGCTTTTCACAGCCCAGAGTCAGAGCCCGGCTGCGGGCCAGCTCTGTATCTGTCTCATTCTTTTCCGGCTTATGCTGTTCCCACACAATAAACGGCAGGTTTCTGAACCGCTCCACCACCTCTCCGGAAACGGTATCAAAATCTCCCACAATATAATCCGGTGTAATTCCAAGAGCCTCTGCTGATTCAAGCCCTCCGTCTACGGCAATTACTTTGTCAAAATGCTCTTTTTCCAAAAAAGAACGGGCGAAAGCCAGATTCAGCTTCCCGCCCGTCAGAATCAGACATGATTTCACTTTTTCATCTCCTTAAAAATCTCGCAGAAAGCCGCTGTATTGGCTGCCGCATCTCCCTGATAAACAGCAGAGCCGGCAACGATAATATTGGCACCTGCCTCCAGAACCTGACGTACATTGCCAGGTCCGATGCCTCCGTCTACCTGAATGTCTGTTTTCAGTCCCTTCTCATCCAGCATAGCGCGAAGACGTTTCACTTTTTCCAGAGCATAGGGAATAAATTTCTGTCCGCCAAAGCCCGGATTTACAGACATGATTAAAACCATATCTACTTCCTCCAGGATCCATTCCAGTGTTTCCACAGGAGTCGCCGGATTCAGAGCCACACCAGCCTTCATACCCAGATCATGAATCTGATGAATGGTTCTGTCCAGATGTCTGCAGGCCTCCTGATGAACACACAAAAGATCTGCGCCTGCCTTTTTCATATCTTCTGCATAGCGTCCTGGCTCTTCCACCATCATGTGAACGTCAAATACCTTGTCTGTACAGGAGCGGATGCTCTTGATTACCGGCATTCCAAAGGAAATACTGGGAACAAACATCCCGTCCATCACATCAATATGAATGTATTGAGCGCCTGCCTCTGCCACTGTCTCCACATCCTGTCTCAGATTTCCAAAATCAGCCGCCAGAATGGACGGCGCCAAAATATATTCCATCTTCCTACTCCTTTTTGTGTTTTTCATATTTTTTTCGGTTTTTCAATTCCTGATAAAGCAAAACATAATTATCATACCTGCTCCGGGCAATCTCTCCCCGTTCCAGAGCCGCCTTCACTCCACAAACCGGCTCTCCTACATGAACACAATCTGCCTGGAACCGGCATTCCGGTTCCAATGCCTCAAATTCCGGAAAATAATATTTCAGCTTTTCCGGTTCAATCTCCTCCAGATACATAGAACTAAACCCTGGAGTGTCCATCAGATACGTATCTCCCTCCACGCAAAACAGCTCTGCATGGCGGGTCGTGTGCTTTCCTCGCTGGATTTTCTGACTGATGCTTCCTGTCTCCATCGCTGCCTCAGGCTGGAGAAGGTTGGTCAGAGAGGACTTTCCTACGCCGGAGGGCCCTGCCAGAATCGTTGTCTTTCCCTGGAGAAACCGGCGGATCTCATCCATCCCCGTCTGGCTGCAGGTGCTGGCCAAAAGCACCTGATATCCGGCCCTTTCATAGATTCTTTGAAATTCCTCCTGTTTCCCGTCCTCATCCAGATCTATTTTGTTAAAACAGATCGTAACGGGAATCTCCTGCGCTTCCATCATAATCAGAAATCGATCCAGAAGATTGAAATTCGGCTCCGGCTGAGTCACTGCAAATACCACCAGCGCCTGATCTACATTAGCCGATGCGGGGCGGATAAGAACATTCTTCCTGGGCAGTATTCCCTCAATACTGCCCTCCCCATTCTCTTCATCCAGTACCGTAAATTCCACATCATCTCCCACAACCGGCTTGATTCCCCGATTCCGGAAAATTCCTTTTGCCTTACAGGCATAGACCCTGCTCTGCCTGTCATGGACATAATAAAATCCTGCAATTCCTTTGATTATCTTTCCTGTCATTCTTTTACATCCTGCTTAATCCATTGGGAAAAACGTAAGCTTATAGGTTTTGATCACCTGTCCGGAATTCACATCCACAATCTCTAACTGTCCCTGATCTGTGCCGTCCATACTCTCAATACTCGTATAGTTGATTGGCAGAAGAACATCGCCCTTGACACTCATGGACTGAGTGAGAATTTTATAAAGGGGATCCTCATCTGTTCCCTGGCGTAGGCGGATCATAACTGTAACGCTGGAGCTTCCTGCGCCCGGTCCAATCAGATTACTCAGATCATATACCTCACTGATGGATGCCACATAGCGCTGCTTTCGAATCTCCGGGCCGCTGCTGACCACATACCCCACCTTACTGCCAGGCTCTACCTGAGTTCCTGCTTCCACATCCTGGCTGATAACCGACCCCTTGGGCACTGTGTCACTGCTTTCCTGGCTGGTATCTCCCGGCTGAAGTCCTGCTTCTGCAATCAAGGCAATTACCTCTGTCTCCTGTTTTCCTACCAGATAAGGAACCGGAACCATATTTACATGAGGGCCGCTGCTCACATAAAGCGTCACCGTTTCTCCCTCTTCTGCCAGTTCTGGCTCATAACGAAGAATATCTCCAGCCGGAATCGTTTCGTTTTCCTCTTCTACAATTTTTACTTTTATATTTTTACTGAGAAGAAATTTCTCTGCTGTAGTGCTATCCAGCTTTCCAATTCCCAGATCGGTAAGGTTCAGCTTGGAAGAACCGCTGCTGACTACTACCTGCACAGTTCCTCCCTTTAAAACCATTTCACCGGGCAGGGGGGTCTGTCTGGCAATCTTTCCCTTATCTACATCATCAAAATTCTCATAAGTACGCTTCATGTTGATGAAATTCTGCTCCAGAGTGGCCTCTGCTGCATCCTCATCCATTCCTCTCAAATCCGGCATAGGAATCTGGGTTCCGCTCGCCGCATCATTTTCCTGCGTTCCCGCCTCCACAGAGGCTTCTGTCCGGTTCCCTCCGGAAAAAATGCCGGTTCCCGACTGAAACACGCCTCCCAGCTTCGTAAATACCACAAGCAGCACTGCCACAATAATAATGGCAACAAGAATACCTGCTCCTGTCAGAAGCCGCTCAATACCAGGATTCAAATCATCATCCTGATGTCTGTCCTTCTTTCTTGGATGCCGCTGTTCCCGTACCGGTTCCTCCTCATTCCTGCTGTACCCATCCTTTCTCCGGTACCCCTCCGACTTTCTGGGTTCGGCAGAAATCCGCCGCACGGCAGCCTCGTCCTTCAAATCTGCTGACAAATTTCTGGTCAGCTCCAGTTCCAGTTTAGAACGATTCCATTCTTTAATCCGATTCAGATCCTCTCCGCGGATCTCTACCGTATTTCCTTCCACAGTCAGATCCGTTCCGTGAACAGCAGATACGCGCCTGCCTTCCCGCTCTCCGGAATGGGAATTGTCACTCTGAACCAGCACCCGGCGCAGGTCTGCAATCACCTCATTGGCACTTGCATATCTGCGCTCCGGCTTTTTCTCCGTACACTTCAGAATAATCCGCTCCAGTCCCTGCGGGATCTGGGGATTGTAAACGCTGGGCGGAACCATAGCATCCTCTAAATGGGCAAGGGCAATAGCTACAGTATTTTCCCCCTCATAGGGAAGCCGCCCGGTCACCATTTCATACATGGTAATTCCCAGAGAATAGATATCGCTTCTCTCATCACTGAAGCCTCCTCTGGCCTGCTCTGGAGAAATATAATGGACAGAGCCCATAGCTGCTGAGTTCAGTGTCTGTGCAGACACAGCTCTTGCAATACCAAAATCTGCCACCTTCACCTTTCCATCTCTGGAGATAATCATATTCTGGGGCTTAATATCCCGGTGAATAATATGCTGCTCATGAGCTGCCGCCATACCCTGGGCAACCTGAATGGCAATACCGATGCTTTCCTTGATTTCCAGCTGTCCCTTCTTTGCAATGTAGCTTTTCAGGGTAATGCCTTCAATCAGCTCCATCACAATATAGTGAAGCTTTCCCTCATCAATAACATCATATACACTGACAATATTGGGGTGAGAAAGTCCTGCAGCCGCCTGAGCCTCCATTTTGAATTTGCTGACAAAATTCATGTCGTTGCAGAATTCTTCTTTTAAAACTTTAATCGCTACCAACCGGTTCAGCTTATGGCATTTCGCCCTGTAAACAACCGACATTCCTCCAGAACCAATCTGTTCCTGTATCTCATAGCGATCCTGTAAAAATGTTCCGGGTCTCAGCATCATAAGCTCACCTCACTTATCTGCGGCTCTATCAAAACAACGGAAATATTGTCTCTGCCGCCGTTTCGGTTCGCTGCTGCCACCAGGCTTTCCACCTTCTGCCGCATCCCCTCCTCAGAGCGGATAATATATTCAATCTCAAATTCATCCACCATGTTGCTCAGCCCATCCGAGCACATCAGTACATAGTCTCTGCTTTTTAATTTCAGTGCAAACAGGTCGATATCCACCTCCCGCCCTGTTCCCACTGCACGGGTGATGATATTTTTCTTTTCTATGTAATCGTGACTGCCTCTCTTCATTTTTCCAAGAGCAACCAGCTCTTCTACATAAGAGTGATCCCTGGTCACCTGCTCTAACTGCTCCCGCAGAAGATACAGGCGGCTGTCACCAATATTTGCCACATAAAGAACATTTCCCTTGATGGTAGCTGCCACCAGGGTGCTTCCGGTTCCAAGCAGATCCGGATTTTCACTGGCCGCTTCAAACAGCGCCCGGTTAACTGTGCGAATTCCCTCTTTCAGAATTCCATGAACATCCCGCTCCGGGTATTCATGGCTGAAAAATTCTACCAGTTTCTCTATCACAAAGCGGGAAGCAAAATCTCCTGCTTTATGTCCTCCCATGCCGTCTGCCACAAGAAACAGATTCTGCAGAGAGCCAATGGGTTCAGTTGAGGAAAATATCGAGTCCTGGTTCATACTGCGTACCTGTCCCACATCTGTAAGCGCGTAAGCATCCATCGGTCCTCAGCCTCCTTTTTCTTCATCCATAAAGCTTTTCCGCAGCTGACCGCAGGCGCCGTTAATATCTCTTCCCATTTCCCGGCGCACCGTAACTGCGATTTTCTGACTTTCCAGATAGTGCTGAAAAGCCACAATGGCACGGCGGTCAGACTGAACGTAATCCCTCTCCTGAATGGGGTTGACAGGAATCAGATTGACATGGCCGTGCATACCCTTTAGCAAAGAAGCCAATGCCCGGGCCTCTTCTAAATTGTCGTTGACACCGCTTACCAGGCTGTACTCAAAGGTAAGCCTTCTTCCGGTTTCCTCAAAATACTCCTGACAGGCATCCAGAATCTCCTGAATCCTGTATTTGTTTGCAATGGGCATCAGTGTTTTTCTTACTTCATCATTGGGCGCATGCAAAGACAGGGCCAGCGTAACAGAAAGCCCCTCCTTCGCCAGTCTGCGGATTCCCGGCACAATGCCGCAGGTGGATACGGTAATGTTTCTCTGACTGATATTCAGCCCCTGGTCATGGGATATCAGACGGATAAAACGTACTACGTTATCATAATTATCCATCGGCTCACCGGATCCCATAATTACAATATTGGAAACCCGCTCCCCGGTATCAGCCTGAATGCGGTAAATCTGATCCAGCATCTCTCCTGCTGTAAGATTTCTTTCCAGGCCATCCAGCGTTGACGCGCAGAAACGGCAGCCCATTCTGCATCCCACCTGAGATGAAATGCATACGGAGTTGCCGTGATGATACTGCATCCAGACACTTTCAATTACATTTCCGTCAGACAGACGAAACAGATATTTTCTTGTTCCGTCAATCTTGGAAATCTTTACCTCCACTGGCTTTAATGCCGTCAAAGTATACTGCTGACGCAGCTTTTCCCGGAGCGCCTTCGATAAGTTGCTCATATCTTCAAAATCAGCTGCCAGCTTCTGATGAACCCACTGATAAATCTGCCTGGCCCGGAAAGATTTTTCTCCCAGCTGTCCAAGCTCTTCCTCCAGTTCCTCTAAATACAGCGATTTGATGTCCTTTTTTTCCATAAATGTCTTCTCTTTCCCAAACTCTCTTTTCAAGCTCCTGTCACTCTTCCTTTTTTCGGAAAGCTGCAATGAAAAAGCCGTCACAGGGATGCTTTCCCGGAAGCAGCTGAAGATATCCTTCCTTGAGTGAAGGCTCCTGTACAGAGCTGCCCAGTTCTTTTTCCAGGCTCAAAGGCTCCAATTCCGGAAATTCCTGTAAAATCCAGTCCCTCTGCCCCTGATTTTCTTTTCTGCTGACAGTACAGGTACTGTAAATCAGCTTTCCGCCAGGTTTTATATACCGAATGACTGCAGAGAGAATCTCTCTTTGCAGAGCAGCCAGACTTTCTATCTGCTCCGGTGAAGCCTGATATTTAATATCCGGTTTTTTTCCGATGATTCCAAGACCGGAGCAGGGCAGATCCGCAATCACAATATCCGCCTGATTTTCCCATCGGGAATCGAAGTCTCTTGCATCCCATACCTGGGCACAGATATTGGTAAATCCGCTCCGTTCAATATTATCCTCAATCAGAGCTACCTTCTGCTCTGTCAGATCACGGACTGTCACCAGTCCTGTTCCCTTCAGACGATCTGCCAGATCCAGGCTTTTCCCTCCTGGCGCTCCGCACACATCCAGAATCCGATCTCCGGCACAGGGAGAAGCAGCCTGTCCTACCAGAGCAGAGCTGGCATCCTGAACCTGGATCCAGCCTTTCTGAAATGCTGACAGCGCCTCCAGATAATCGTATCCGGAAATCAGAAGGCCATGATCTGCCAGAGGACTTTTCTCTGCCAATACCCCTTCTTCCTTCAGCGAGCTGCAAATTTCCTCCATAGAAGCCCGATCCAGATTGCACCGGACAGATGTGGGGCGATCCTCCAGAAATGCCTGAAGCATGGACTCTACTGTCTCTGAATCGTACTCCATCTGCCACATGGTAATCAGCCAGGAAGGCATAGAATAACGCAAAGACAAATCTGAAAAATCAAAGCTGTCCTTTTCCCGGATAATGGTTCTTAGTACGCCGTTTACAAAGCCCTTCAGCCCCGAAAAACGGCGGCGCACAGCCAGATTCACTGCTTCACTGCATACCGCCCGATCCGGAATCCGATCCATCCAGAAAATCTGATAGACAGACATTCTCAGAATCGTCCGGATTACCGGTTTCATTTTCTCTACAGGAACCTTGGAGCATTGATTCAGCACCTGATCAATGGTCATCCTGTATTCAATCGTTCCTTCTGTAATCCTTGTGATCAGAGCCCGATCCTGCTTTTCCAGATACTGATATTTCTCCAGCGCCTGCCTCAGCACCACATGGCTGTAGCCGCCCTTTTCCAAAATCTCCATTAAAATATCGAGAATCAATTCTCTGCTCTGTGTAGGCTTAGTCATCGTCTCTGCGTCCTCCAAACAGCAAAACAAGGCGCAGCAGCTGGAGCAGAGATACTGCCACTGCCGCAACATAAGTCAGGGCCGCCGCTCCCAGTACCTTTCTGGTGCCGTCAACCTCCTGACCGGAGAGTATTCCCAGCTGGTCAAGAAGCGTTACTGCCCGTGAGGAAGCGTTAAACTCCACAGGAAGAGTAATCACCTGAAACAAGAGGGCCAGAGTAAACATCCAGATACCCAGACGGATAAAGGGGGTCATACCAATCAGCAGGCCAATAACAATCAAAGGCCAGGATAAGGTGCTTCCCAGATTGGCCACCGGCACAAATGCGGACCGAAGACGAAGAGGCGCATATCCCACATTATCCTGGATCGCATGGCCGCACTCGTGGGCTGCAACTCCCAGAGCCGCTACAGAGGTCTGGGAATACACTGCCTGAGACAGGTTTACAGTCTTTGTCCGCGGATCATAGTGATCCGTCAGATGCCCCCGTACCTGACGCACAGTCACATCATAAATCCCCTGAGAGTGAAGCAGACGCATAGCTGCCTCTGCCCCCGTCATTCCAGTCATGCTCCGCACCTGGGCATAACGGCGGAAAGTGCTGTTGACCCGCGCCGATGCCCACATGGACAGCAGGGCTCCAACGATAATTAAAATATAAGTTGGATCCCACATCATTCGGTATCCATAACCATAGCCGTAAAATGGCATGTTTTACTCGCTCCTTTCCATTCTTGCACCGGCCTCTACCGGAAATCCTCTCAAAAAGGCTGCTGTATCCATCCGCTTTTTGCCTTCCAGCTGAAGCTCCTCGATTTTCAAAATCCCGTTTCCGGTCTGTACTGTCAAAGTGCTGCCGGCAGCCTCAAGAATCTGTCCCGGAGCTGCCCCTTCCTGGCAGCCCTCAAGCACCTGAGCCTGCCAAATCTTCAACATCCGGCCGTTTAAGCGGGTATAGGCGCTGGGCCAGGGATTCAGTCCCCGAATCAGGCGCTCAATCGCCGCTGCGTCCATAGTCCAGTCAATATCGCCCATGGATTTGGAAATCTTCTTTACATAGGTCGCTTTTTCGTGATCCTGCTTTTCCGGAACCAGAGTTCCTGCCTCCAGCTTGTCCAGAGTTGACAAAATAAGCTCGCCGCCCAAGAGGCTTAGCCGGTCAAACAGACTTCCGCCTGTTTCTCTCTCATCCAGGGCAATCACCTTCTTCTCCAGCATATCGCCCGTATCCATCTCTGTATCCATCATCATCGTGGTAATTCCCGTTTCCCGGTCTCCGTTGATCACTGCCCACTGAATCGGCGCTGCGCCCCGATACTTAGGAAGCAGGGATGCATGAATATTCACACAGCCATATCTGGGGACATCCAGAAGTTCTCTGGAAAGAATCTGCCCGAAAGCAATCACTACCATAACATCCGGCTCCAGCGCCCGCATCTCCTCCACAAAGGAAGCCTCTCTGGCCCGCGCTGGCTGATAGACCGGAATTCCATGACGCAGGGCCGTTTCCTTTACCGGCGTCATGTGAATCTCCTTCCCCCTTCCCTTCGGCTTATCCGGCTGTGTCACTACAGCTGCAACCTCATGGCGGGATGCAATCAGACTCTCCAGAGTCGGCACAGAAAAATCCGGGGTTCCCATAAATACAATTTTCATATTATTCCTCGTCCTCCGCAGCCACATCCATCAGTTCTCCCTCTACCAGCTCCACATACAGCTGTCCCTTCAGATGAGCACACTCATGGCAGATACATCTGGCAAGCAGCTCATCTCCTACAAGTTCAATCGGCTGCATATTGGCATCAAGAGCGCGCACCACCACATGATCCGGCCGTGTCACCATACCGCTCTTTCCCGGAACACTTAAGCATCCTTCAGGACCGGTCTGGCTTCCGCTGGTTTCTATAATCTCCGGATTGATCAGAACATACTGATTCTCATCATCTACATCCATTACCACAATCTGCTTTAATACACCAACCTGAGGCGCTGCCAGACCTACGCCGTTTGACTCATACATTGTCTCAAACATGTCATCAATCAGCTGCTGAATCCGCGGAGTCATCTCCTTTACCGGCTTACACTGCTTTGTTAAAATTTCATCTCCAATAGTTCTGATCTGTCTGATTCCCATCTGCTTCTCCCAATTCCTTTCTTTCCTGTCCCGGGCCAAAACGCCAGCTCCCTGCCTTTCCTCCTTACGAAAAATCGTACTGAATCGTCAGCTTGCGGCAGCTCTCCGTCTCATCCCACCGATTCTGGACATACTTCTGAATTCTTATTAGTATATCATAATTTTCCTGTTTGATATATAAAATTTTTCTGTAAATATCATTAACTTTATATACTGGGGCCAAAACAGGCCCGATAAGCTCCGCCTGCTGCCCGAATCTCCGTCCAACTGCCTCTGCCACAGCTTCCGTCATATGGACTGTCAGCGCCTCCTCTTTTCCGCCGATCTGAATGCTCAGCATATGAGCGGCAGGCGGATATTTCATCAATTTCCGATATCCCATTTCCTGACGGTAAAACTCCAGATAATCCTGAACTGCAGATGCCTTTACCACATAATGCTCCGGCGTGTAGGTCTGAATCACTGCCGTTCCAGGCTTTTTTCCCCTCCCCGCCCGGCCGGCCGCCTGAACCAGAAGCTGGAATGTCCGCTCTCCGCTCCTGTAATCCGGCGCGTAAAGGGAGGCATCTGCCGCCAGAATTCCCACCAGAGTCACTCCCGGAAAATCATGGCCCTTTACAATCATCTGGGTTCCAATGAGAATATCTGCCTCTCCCTTTGCAAAAGCGGACAGGATTTCCTGATGACCGCCCTTTTTCGATGTGGTATCCAGATCCATCCGGAGAACTCTTGCCTGAGGAAACATGGCTTTCGTCAGCTCCTCAATTTTCTGGGTTCCTGTTCCAAAGCCTGCCAGATAAGGAGAGCCGCAGGAAGGACACTTTTTCGGCAGAGGAACCGTATATCCGCAGTAATGACAGACAAGACGGGTTTTGTTGTGCAAAGTCAGGGTTACGTCACAGTGAGGACATTTGACAGCCTCCCCGCAGGAACGGCAGGAAACAAAGGAGGAATATCCTCTCCGGTTCATAAACAGCATCACCTGCTCTTTCTTTTCCAGCCGCTCCCTTATCAGTTCCTGTAGACGGCGGCTGAAAATGGATTTGTTCCCTGCCTCCATTTCCTTTCTCAAATCCACCACCTCTGCAGCTGCCAGCACACTTCCCTCTCCTGCCCGGTTCTTTAAGGTATACAGACGATAAATCCCCTCTCTCGCCCGGGTATAAGCCTCCAGAGAAGGCGTGGCAGAACCCATAACAAAGGCGGCATCCCGCATCCCGGCCAGCTTCTCTGCCACCTCTCTTGCATGGTAGCGGGGAGTGGACTCGCTTTTATAAGCCCCCTCATGCTCCTCGTCCATAATAATCAGGCCCAGATCAGGAAAATCCGTAAACAAAGCCGATCGGGCTCCTATCATAACCTGAGTTTCCCCCTGTCTGGCCCGCTCGTACTGATCCCACCGTTCGCCTGCGGAAAGGCGGGAATGCATGACACTGATACAGGATCCAAAACGCCGGTAAAACCGCATAACCGTCTGATAGGTCAGAGAAATTTCCGGAATCAGAACAATGACCTGCCGTCCCTGCTTCAGCACATGGGAAATCATTTCCATGTAAACCTCTGTTTTCCCGCTTCCAGTAATGCCATAAATCAGGGAAGGAGCTCTGTCCCCTCTGTCATAGCGGCTGCAGAAATCCTCTGCAATCTGCCGCTGCTCTTCATTAAGAAGAATTTCGGCCTCCCTGATTTGTACATCAACCATGGAGCGGACTACCTGCCGGTTTCTGGCTTTTACCTTTCGCTTTACAGGAAGCACTGTTTTTAAAGCCTGGTTCATGGTAGATCCGTAGCGCTCCTTCATCCACCAGGCCAGACTGATGATTCTGGAATCTGCGGTTACACTTCCTGCAACAATCCCGGCTATGGACTTCATCTTTGTCACATCATATTCCGCTTTTTCTGAAATATCTACCACATACCCCGTTCTGGTTCTGTTCCCAGAACCAAAAGGAACGCAGACCTGCATTCCCACCTGAATTTCCCCCAGAAGCTGAGGGGGAATCCGGTATTGGAACACGCGGTCTACGTTTTCATGGGAAATATCTATAATAATACTGGCATACTGTTCTGCCATACACTCACCTGCACCTGTCTGTTACTTTTCCTGTTTTTCCAAAAGCCTTGCAGCAACCTGCCCCAGCTTCATGCTGTTAGATCCCTTCAGCAAAACACAGTCTCCCGTTTTCAGATGAGCAGAAAGAGCCTGATAAAGACCGTCTCTGTCTTCTCCGGAAAAATGATAAAACTCTCTGCTGCCTCTGCCGCCGTTTTCCTGCGCGCCTTCAGCAATCTCTGCCGCCAGGTCTCCCAGCGTAAATAAAAGATCCACCGGATGCTCTGCCAGCCACTCCCCAATCTGACGATGGAATTTCGGCGCCTCCGGCCCCAGCTCCTTCATATCTGCCAGAACTGCAATCCGACGTCCGGCTTTTTCCATGGAATGAAGCACCTCCAGCCCGGCAATCATGGAAACAGGGCTGGCATTGTAAGTATCATCAATCACCGTAATCCCGTCCTTTTCGTAGATCTGCTGGCGGTTCTGGAATCCGGTAAACTGCTCCAGAGCCCGGACAGCCGCGTCCAGAGGCACACCATTTTCATCAGCCACAGCCAGAGCCACCATAGCGTTCAGCACATTATGGCGTCCCATCACCTTCAGCGCCACTGGCACCTGTCTGTCTTTGCACACAGCAGTAAATACCGGATATCCATTAACAATCCGGATATTTTCTGCCCGGTAGCTGCTGTTTTCTCCGGTTCCGTAATATACTGTCCGGCAGCCCTCCTTTGCCCTGGTTTCCCTCAGCAACGGATCATCCCCGTTCAGGAACAGAACGCCGCCCTCCTTCAGACCATCCTGAATTGTCAGCTTCTCCCGGTAAATGTTTTCCTGACTTCCCAGCTGCTCAATATGCGTAATTCCCACATTGGTAATCACCGCCATATCTACCTGTGCAATCCGGGCAATGACTGTCAGTTCTCCCGGCATACTCATTCCCAGCTCTATCACGCCGATTTCATCTGCAGAAGCAATCTCTGACAGAGTAATTGGCAGGCCAACCTGGCTGTTGGAATTTCCCGGCGTTTTATATACCCGGTATTTTCCGGAAAGAGCCGCGGCCACCATTTCCCTGGTTGTAGTTTTTCCTACGCTTCCGGTAATTCCCACAAGGGGAAGGCTCAGTCTGCTTCTGTAATACTGTCCCACTGCCTGGAGGGCCTTCTTTGTGTCCTCTACGCGAATCCACGGATGCGTATCCTCCATCTCGTTGTGCTCGCTGGTCAAAACAGCTGCCGCCCCTGCCTCAAACGCCTGGGAAATAAACCGGTGGGCATCTACCTTTTCTCCAATAATCGGAACAAACAGATCCTGCCCCTTCATGGTTCGGGAATCAATGCTGATATGCTTTAATTCCATTTCCCCGTCCCCACACAGCAGTCTCCCGCCGGTTGCCTTTACAATATCATTTACCGTCATACATTCCATATCTGGTATCTCTTTTCTTTTTTATTTATTCTCCTGTCCGGCATCCTTCTGCTCAAGTCCGGCAATAACCTCCTCAACCACAGCCCGATCCAAAAATGGATAACGGACACCTTCGATTTCCTGATAATCCTCATGTCCCTTGCCGATCACAGCAATCATATCCCCTGGCTCTGCATGGGTAATGCTGTAGGCAATGGCCTCTCTCCGATCCGGAATCTCTACAAATTTTCCTCCGGTTTTCTCAATGCTTCCCCGGATATCTGCAATAATATCCTCTACCTTCTCAAACCGGGAATTATCTGCTGTAATAATAGAAAGATCTGCCATTCTTCCGCCAATCTCTCCCATAGAATACCGGCGATCCTTGGAACGGTTTCCGCCGCAGCCAAACACAACCACCAGACGTCTGGGATGATAGTCCCGCAAAGTGGACAGAAGGCTTTCCATGCTGACTGCATTGTGTGCATAATCCACAATCACGCAGCACCGCTGGGAAGTATGTACAATCTCCATGCGTCCATTGATTTTCAAATGCTCCATGGCATGCTGAAGACGCTCTTTTGGCACTCCGCACCAAAGGGTAACTGCTGCAGCTGCCAGCGCATTGTAGACATTGAATTTTCCAGGAATGCTGACCCGTACCGGGATCTCATGCTCTCCCCGGATGTCAAATCCAGTTCCTACAAAATCCGGCTCTGATACATACTCAATGTGCTCAGCCAGATAATCACTGCCTGTATGGTTTTTCTCTGAACTGTTCTCTGCACGCGGACAATCCTTCTGATTTTCCATAAGACCAAAACCAGTCCATGGGCAGGGAATGTCCTTTATAATCTCCTGGAAGTGTTCGTCATCCAGATTGACAAATGCTCTCCGGCTCTGGGTAAACAGCTGCTTTTTATAGAAAAGATACTCCGCAAAATCTGCGTGCTCATCCGGTCCGATATGATCTGGAGAAATATTGGTAAAGACTGCACAGTCAAACACAATCCCCGTCACCCGGTGCATTTTCATTGCCTGGGAGGATACCTCCATGACGCAGCACTCACATCCGGCCTCTGTCATCTGTGCAAAATACCGGTGGAGATCATAAGACTCCGGCGTTGTGTTTACTGTGGGATAATGATCCGTTCCAATCATCACGCCATTGGTTCCAATCATCCCCGTTTTCTTCCCCGCCGCCTCCAAAATGGTTTTTACCATATGGGTGGTTGTGGTCTTTCCCTTGGTTCCTGTAACCCCAATCATCAAAAGCTTCCGGGAAGGGTTTCCAAACCGCGCTGCCGACAGTCTGGCCAGGGCTTCCCTTCCATTTTCCACCACAATCACTGTCACCTGGGAAGATACCTCTACCGGGTGCTCTGTTACAAGCACCCGGACTCCAGCCTCTGTCACCTGGGGAATAAAGTCATGGGAATCCCTTCTGGTTCCCTTCATGCAGATAAACACTGCTCCCGGTCCGGCCTTTCTTGAATCATATACTACCTCAGATACCTCTGCATCCAGGCTTCCCTGCTGCAGCGTATAGGAAATCTCTCCAAGCCATTCCCGAATTTTCATCTGATTTTCCGGCAGCTTCTTTCAAGCTGCCTGCTCCTTTCTGCCCATGGCATTGCTTCTGCTTTCTTTGGAATCATCTTTAGAATAATCCTGTGATTTTTCCGTCCTCATTTACATCAATTCCATCTGCTGCCGGTTTTTTTGGAAGACCCGGCATTGTCATAATCGCGCCGGTCAGCACAACCACAAAGCCTGCGCCTGCAGAAACGTAGACATCCCGGACATTGATCGTAAAACCGGTGGGTCGTCCCAGCTTATTCTGGTCATCAGACAGGGAGTACTGGGTTTTTGCCATACATACCGGCATAGAACCAAAGCCCATCTGCTCAATTCTGGCCAGAGCCCGCTCTGCTGCCGGAGTATAGGAAACGCCGTCTGCCCCATAAATCTCTGATGCAATGGTAAATACCTTATCCTTCAGGCTCATCTCATCCGGGTACAGGGGATGATAATGGCTTTCCTTATGACTCAGGGTTTCCAGAACCTTTTCTGCCAGAGCCTCGCCGCCTTCGCCGCCCTTGGCCCATACCTCAGACAATGCAAACTCACAGCCTCTGGACTCGCAGAAATCGCGGATCAGCGCATATTCTGCTTCCGTATCTGTGATAAAGGAATTCAGAGTAACCACTACCGGAACTCCGTATTTCTGGATATTCTCAATATGCTTCTCCAGATTCACAATTCCTTTCTTTAATGCCTCCAGATTTTCCTGAGACAGCTCTGTCTTAGGAACACCGCCGTTATATTTCAGCGCACGCACTGTTGCCACCAGAACGACTGCATCCGGCTTTAAGCCTGCCATCCGGCACTTGATATCAAGAAACTTCTCAGCGCCCAGATCTGCTCCGAAACCAGCCTCTGTCACTACTACATCAGCCAGCTTTAAGGCTGTCTTTGTAGCACGCACACTGTTACAGCCATGAGCAATGTTTGCAAAGGGTCCTCCATGAACCAGGGCTCCGTTGTGCTCCAGAGTCTGAATCAGGTTCGGCTTAATCGCATCCTTTAACAGTGCTGCCATAGCGCCTACTGCATGAAGCTGCTCTGCAGTAACCGGCTCGCCTGCATAATTATATGCAACAATGATTCTTCCCAGACGGGTCTTTAAATCCTCCATATCGGATGCCAGACAGAGAATCGCCATAATCTCAGATGCTACTGTAATAACAAAATGATCCTCTCTCACTACTCCGTCTGCCTTTGCGCCAAGACCTACTACGATATTTCTCAGGACACGATCATTCATATCCATACAACGCTTCCACAGAATCTGCCGGGGATCGATCTGAAGTGCATTTCCCTGCTGAATGTGGTTGTCAAGCAGAGCCGCCAGCAGGTTATTTGCAGAAGTAATTGCATGAAAATCTCCTGTAAAATGCAGGTTCAAATCCTCCATAGGCACTACCTGAGCATAGCCGCCTCCTGCAGCTCCTCCCTTAATGCCAAAGCACGGTCCTAAAGACGGCTCCCGCAGAGCCAGCATGGTTTTTGTTCCCTTGCGGTTTAAGGCATCTGCCAGACCAATGCTGGTGGTTGTCTTTCCCTCTCCGGCCGGAGTCGGGTTAATCGCAGTTACTAAAACCAGCTTTCCATCCTTGCGGTCCTTAACCTGCTCCCACAGTTCATCTGTCAGCTTGGCCTTATACTTTCCGTACAGCTCCAGCTCCTCTTCTGTGATTCCATACTGCTGTGCAACCTCGCGAATGTGGAGCATCTCTGCCTCCTGAGCAATTTCAATGTCTGTTTTCATTTCTCCATCCTCCTGTGCTTTCGTATTTATGGGTGTTTCCTGTTGCTAACCTGATTGTATTCCGGCGGTTTCCACCGGCGCCTTTTTCCCGGTCTTTCTGCTCTGATGGCTTCTCTGTGATATTACTCTCCCTGTCCCGTCATCTGCCGGAACTCCTCCATCGTCATCAGAACCTTTCTCGGCTTGGTTCCTTCCTCCTCACCTACCACGCCTGCCTCTGCAAGCTGATCCATAATTCTGGCTGCCCGGTTAAAGCCTATCTTAAACATACGCTGCAGCATACCGATTGACGCTTTTTCCTTTTCAATAATAAAGGCTCCTGCCTGCTCGAAATATTCGTCCCTGCCATTTGTTCCACCTGCTGCCGCTGCCGCAGGCGCTGCATTCATCTGCTGCTCTACCTCAGGATTATAATCCGCGGTCATTCCCTGCTCTGTCAGGAAATCAACCACCTTCTGAACCTCCTGATCCGAAACAAAGGCACCCTGCACTCGCTGCGGCTTGGGGAAGCCTGCCGGATAAAACAGCATATCACCCTTACCAAGCAGCTTTTCTGCTCCGTTCATATCAATAATTGTGCGGGAATCCACACCGGAGGATACAGAAAAGGCAATACGGGAAGGCACATTGGCCTTAATCAGACCGGTAATAACATTCACCGACGGACGCTGAGTCGCAATAACCAGATGGATGCCTGCTGCACGGGCAAGCTGTGCCAGACGGCAGATGGCTTCTTCTACCTCACCGGGAGCCACCATCATCAAATCTGCCAGCTCGTCTACAATAATCACAATCTGAGGCAGCTTTTTCGGCTTTTTCTCATCCTCAATATCCTGAATTCCCTCTACCTTTGCATTATAGCCCTTCAAATCCCGGACATTGTACTCAGCAAATTTTTTGTATCGATCCGTCATCTCTGCCACTGCCCAGTTTAATGCACCAGAGGCCTTTTTCGGATCGGTCACTACGGGAATCAGCAGATGGGGAATACCATTATACACACTCAGCTCCACCACCTTGGGATCCACCATAATCAGCTTTACATCCTCTGGACTGGACTTGTATATGATACTCATAATCAGTGTGTTGATACATACGGATTTACCAGATCCCGTCGCGCCTGCAATCAGCAGGTGGGGCATTTTCGCAATATCCGTTACCACCACCTGGCCGCCGATATCCTTTCCTACAGCAAATGCCAGACGGGAACCATGATTTTTAAAATTGTCTGATTCCAGCAGTTCTCTTAAATAAACAGTATTATTCTCCTTGTTGGGCACCTCAATTCCTACCGCCGACTTTCCGGGAATCGGGGCCTCAATCCGGATATCCGCTGCTGCCAGACTCAGCTTAATATCATCTGCCAGACCTACAATCTTGCTGACCTTAACCCCTTGCTCCGGGTGCAGCTCATACCGGGTCACAGAGGGACCACAGCTGATATTTGTCACAGTCACGCCTACTCCAAAATCTCTCAGAGTCTGCTGAAGCTTAACCGCCGTTTCTCTGTACTCCTGCTGGGAATGGCCTCCAGTCGGGCGGGCCGCCCGCTTCAGCAGGCTGACCGGCGGAAATACATATTCCTTTTTGGGCTTTTCCTCCTTCGCCTGGATCTGCTGCTGAACCGAAGCCTCTCCGGCCTCCACAGCTGCCTTTGCCTCCTGACGTCTGGACTCCAGTTTTTTCTGCAGAGCCTCTGTCTCTGTCTCAATCACCTTGCCGCCGGCAGTTACAACCCTTTTTTCCTCCTCAGGAATTACAAATTCACTGCCGGACAGGGTTTTCACCACCTGTCCCGGATCCTGTTCCTCCAGAGGTGCTTTCGGATCATATGTAGCTGATTCCGAAGATGTTTCTCTTGTCTCCGGCATATAAATCTCTTCCGGCTGGAACAGATCCAGCCCCTTTGCCTGTCCTGTTGAGCTGTCAGAAAATACATTCCCTGCCTCCTCAAACCGGCGAATGCCGTCTGCTGCAAGACTCTGTGCCGAAAGCTCCGGCATTTCCCCATCCACATCAAAGGGAACCGTATCATCCTCATCCTGATATTCCGGCGGAAGAGAAATGCTGCCTGTAAATACGTCTGCTCCCGAGGGAATCACTTCCGGCTTTTCTGTATGGAAAGAACCAAAATCCGACTGTTCATCCGGGCCTTCTGCCAGAGCAGGATCTCTGCGGATGCTGTCATCAGCACCAGCTGTGGAATCCTCCCGGAAATCCGGCTCCGGCCGGCTCAGAAGCTCATCCTCAAAGTCCTCATCCCCGCTGGCATAAGCAGACAGATCCGTTGAGCTTAAATTTACGCCTGAAACCTGCTCCTCCCTGCGTCTGCGCCTCTCCTCCTGGCGCTCCGCATGAAGCTCCCGCCTCCGATCCATATCTTCCTTTGCGTACTGGTAAGCTGCATCGCTGTGCTTTTTGACCGCCTTTACAAAAGAACGCTCTGTAATAATCACAGCGCAGATAATCATCAGGACAGCCATAACAAGAAACGCGCCGATGGTTCCTAAAATTCCCTTCAGAACTGCGCAAAGCAGACCGCCTGCCAGACCGCCGCCAAAGCCGCTGCGGGCAGACATGGTGTAATAAGCCAGTATGGATTTGCCCTCTTCCGGATCCTGTCCGAAAAAAAGCTGAGCGAAACCGCAGAGAAGAAAAAAAGCGGTTACTGCAGCCGCCAGCTTTCTGGCAGCCGCACGGCTTCCCCTGTTCGACATGGCAAAGCAGGTTCCCACAAACAAAATAAGCGGAGCAATATATCCCGCCATTCCAAATAATCCAAGCTGTACTCCACGCAAAAAGTCACCTGCCACGCCGCACAGGTGAAAATTGCTTAAAAAAAGCAGCACTGCGGCCGCAAAAGACAGAAGAATCATAACCTCCGCCCGAAGAAAGCCTGCCGGCTCCTCCTGTACGGGCACTGGATTTTTCCTCGGTCTTCCGGGCTTTCTTCCCGATGTCTTTCCTGCTGCTGTCTTTCCTTTTACCGAATTGGTTGTTTTATTCTTCGATGATGCCACAAATGTATGCCTCCTCTTTCCCATTGAGGATAGTATACAAAAAAAATCAGGGAATTGCAAGCCCGTCATCTTCTCAGACAGCCTGACCGTCAATCATCTCATACAGCCTTACAAGGGCATCCCGAATCCCTCCCACCTGGTCAATCAGCCCCTGCTTAACCGCTTCTTCTCCTACCAGCACCGTTCCCAGATCCCGGGTCAGCATCTCTGTATTCAGCATCAGTCGTTTTACCTGATCATAGGCAATCCGGGAATGAGAACTGATAAAGCTTAAAATCCGGTCCTGAATCATATCGAAATATTCATAGGTCTGAGAGGCGCCGATTACGGTTCCATTCATCCGCACAGGATGCACCATCATGGTGCCTGTCGGAACAATAAAGGAATAATCCGTAGAAACCGCAAGAGGAACGCCGATAGAATGGCTGCCTCCCAGTACCAGAGATACCGTCGGCATACTCATGGAGGCTATCATTTCTGCAATGGCAAGACCTGCATCCACATCTCCGCCAGAGGTATTTAACAGTACTAAAAGCCCCTCTACCGAATCATCATCCTCCAGCTGAGCCAGTTGAGGAAGCACATGATCATACTTGGTTGCCTTGGAATTCCCGGAAAGATTTTCATGCCCCTCCACTTCACCGATAATCGACAGCAGGTGGATTTTCCGTTTCCTCTGGTTTCCCTCCAGCGTCATCTGTCCGTAGTCCTCCAGCTTCTGATTCTCCTTTTCTTCGATTTCCTGTTCTTCTCTCCTGGAGTTACTGTCTAAGGTTTTGTCGTATTCTTCCATCCTGTTTTCTTTCTGCCTGCATTGATCTCTCATATTATTTTCATCTCCTGCTTTTCTGATTTGACATCATGCCTTTTTTAGTATTCCCTTGATTTTTGTTTTTATGTACGTTTTTATATCAGGACAATTCCCCCATAAGTCCGGTCACATACAGTCCATAGGCAGGGAGGTATTCGCCTTTTTCCTGTTTTTGTTGTATAATACCAATAGACGTTACGATTCAGGACGGCGGGAGATCTGGCAGAGAAATTCGTGTCAGGCTTGCTTGTAAGCGGATTTTTCAGTCAGATCTCACATCGGAGGAAGCTCCGATGCTTCTTGTTTAGCTTTACCGGACAAGAAGATGTCCGTCCTGAACAGTTACCAATCGACAATTTATCACAGAGGAGGAAATCTCTATGTCCGAATATATTCTCAGCCAAATAAGGCCCTCCGATCGCCGTGCATCTAAGCAGATGGATGCGCTTTTACAGCAGGAGGGAATCGAACGGGACAAGAATCTTGATTACAGCGTCGGCCTTTTCGATGAAGATTACAATCTGGCCGCTACCGGTTCCTGCTTTTCCAACACCCTGCGCTGTCTTGCCGTCTCTTCAGACCATCAGGGGGAAGGGCTTTTAAATCAGGTTTTATCTCATCTTATGGAATACCAGTACGGCAGAGGCAATACCAGTCTGTTCCTTTATACCAAATGCGGCACTGCCAAATTTTTTGGCGATCTGGGATTCTACGAAATCGCCCGGGTTGAGGGAAAAGTCGTGTTTATGGAAAACAGGCGTACCGGCTTTGCTGATTATCTGAAAAAGCTTCAGACGGAAACCAGTCAGTCTCCAGCTGCAAAAGCGGTTTCCCTGCTGGCAAATCCACGGACAGGCGCTGTTGTTATGAATGCCAATCCCTTTACCCTGGGTCACCGCTGGCTTGTGGAATACGCAGCTTCCAAAGTAGATCTGCTTCATGTATTTATTGTATCCGAAGACGTTTCCCTGGTCCCCCTCTCTGTTCGGGAGCAGCTGGTACGGGAGGGAACTGCGGATCTGGGTAATGTGGTTTATCATCAGACCGGCCCCTATATGATCTCCAATGCCACCTTCCCTTCCTATTTTTTAAAGGACAAGGACACCGTGATCCGCTCTCACGCCCGTCTGGATATTCAGGTTTTCCAGAAAATTGCCGGGGCACTGAATATTTCCCAGCGCTTTGTAGGCGAAGAGCCCTTCAGCCAGGTAACAGGAATTTATAATCAGGTTATGAAGGAGGAGCTGGAGGCAGCCGGGATTTCCTGTACCATCATCCCCCGCAGAGAAGATGCTGACGGTCCTATCAGCGCCTCTGGAGTCCGGGAACTTCTCCGTGACGGAAACTGGGACGATCTGCAAAAAAAAGTACCGGAATCTACATTCCGATACTTTTCTTCTGAAAAAGCTGCCCCTGTTTTACAAAAACTTCGAGAAGCCAATGAGGTTCGCCACTATTAATCTGTCTCCTGACGTTTCTCTGTAAATGCCCCTGCAGCGCTTTTCAGGAGTCCGAGGGAAATCAGAATCGCCAGATAATCTGCCGCAGTCTGTGTGTAGTTAATACCAGAAAGTCCAAAACATGCTTTCAGAAGATACAGAAGCGGAATAAAGAAAAGCCCCTGACGGCATACCGACAAAAGCGTAGCCGGAAGGGGCCTGTTTACTGCCTGCATACTGTTAATAGACAAAAACAAAAGCCCCAGAACCGGCCCTGCAATCGAAGTGGCTCTCAGCATCTGCGTTCCATACGTAATCACCTCTTCATCCAGAATAAAGCCCCCCATAATCTGCCGGCTGCACAAAATATAAAACAGACTGAGGATCGTTCCGCATACCACGGTCAGCAGTCCGCTGAATTTCACAATGGACACAAACCTCTTTTTTTCTCCTGCTCCAAAGCAATATCCCAAAAGCGGCTGGATCCCGTTTGCAATTCCCATATGAATAAACACAATCAGCATATACGCCTTTGTTACAATTCCCATAGCTGCCAGCGGCTTATCTCCATAGGAAACCAGAGCGTTATTCAGCAGAACCGTGGCCACACTCATCAGGGCAGAATTGATTCCTGCCGGAATTCCAATGGAAATCAGGCGTTTCCACACCTCCCCAGCCCTGCGAAGATATCTGGGATGAATGGAAAGCAAGGGACTTTTTTTCAAAAAATAGTAAAAATAATACAGACAGGAACCAATATTTCCCAGCACCGTGGCAATGGCTGCGCCTGCCGTTCCCATTTGAAAAACCAGAATAAACACCGGATCCAGCACAATATTGATTATGGTTCCAATCATTCCTCCAATCATGGAAGCCTTTGCAGCGCCTTCCCCTCTCACAGCATGTCCAAAGGAATTGCCAAATAAAATAACAGGAGCGCCCAGAGCAATATAAAACAGATAGTCCTTTGAAAACTGCCAGGTATAAGCGCTGCTTCCCAGAATACGGAGCAGAGGCTCCAGAAACAAAAGAATTGCTCCTCCCATAACAGCTCCGAAAACCAGCGAACCATAAGCGCAGAATGACGACGCCTGTTTTGCCTTTTCCTGCTGCTTTTGTCCCAGCAAAATAGAAATCAGCGCGCTTCCTCCGATTCCCAGCAGATTTGCCACTGCCATAAACATCACAAAAACCGGGTTTGTCAGCGATACAGCCGCCACCTGATAGGCATCATGGGTCTGTCCGACAAAATAAGTATCTGCCATATTATAGACAACCAGCACCAGCGAAGAAATTACTGTAGGTACTGCCATCTGAAACACTGCTGTCCTCACCGGTGCATATCGAAACAATTCCTCTTTTTGATCCATATAAATAACCTCCTGTTTTTATTTGTATGCCAGCAAACTATTAGGAAGCAAAAAATATATCAGCCGCAGTCAGAACACATTTATGAGATTTTTTCTGTGGTCCGAAGATTTCTACCCCTCCATCGAGGAAAGCATCCTCCTGCACAATTCCTTGAACAGCTCTGTCTCTTCCTGTGACAATCCGGCTGTCAGCTTTTCTTCCATTTCAGCCCGCAGCTGACAGCAAAGCCCATGAAGCCAGATTCCTCTGGGCAGCAGCTCAAGCTTTTTTAATCTTCCATCCTCCTCTGACGTCCTCCGGCAGACTAACTGCTTTTCCTCCATCAGCAGAAGCATTTTTGAGGCTGTTGCCCGGTTAATGGAAAATTCTGCCTCCACATCCTTCTGATAAATCGCTCTGTCCCTGTTATCATACAGGAAATCGCATACCCACAGATTCATCAAAGAATACTCCTGAATGTCCATCTTCTTATATAATACAGGAAGATATTTCTGAATGTGATTGTCCAGTTTTTTCAGCAAAAAGGAAACATCCATATTGCCTGCAAATTTACCGCCCATATTCCTTCCTCCTTTTTGTTTGCCTGCAAACTATTATAACAGGCAAGAAAAACATGTCAAGAATCTTTTTCATAATTTAAAACATATTTTTAAGAACGAAGCTCGCCTGCGGCGGGTCGCTTCTGCGACAAAATTCTCTTCCGACGCATGGCGATCCTCGCGGAGCGTTTTTATGTCATAGGACGCACTTTCCTATGACACAAAAAAAAGGAACCTTCTGCCGTTTCCTGGAAAAAGGTTCCTGTGTAATTTCCAAATTTTTCCTCTACATCAATGGAGCAATCAGCCGCAGCATTTTTCCTGCCATTCTCCGCCCCAGAGGATACTTCCGGCAGTCCTCCACCGTAATCTCCTGGCTTTTTTTCAGCGTATCCTGGAAATCTGCCTCAGCCTGCGCTACTGCCTGATTGCGGAACAGATAAGCCGCGCATTCAAAATGAAGGTGGAGACTGCGGTAATCCAGATTAATTGAGCCCACCACAGCTTTCGTATCATCACTGGTAAATACCTTTGCGTGAATAAATCCGGGAGTATACTCAAAAATCCGAACGCCAGCCAGCAATAACTCCTCATAGTAGGATCTTGCCAGAACATAAGCATAAATTTTGTCGGGAATGTGAGGCATAATAATAATAACCTCTATTCCCCGCTTGGCCGCAAAGGTCAGCGCCGTAATCATATCGCTGTCAAGAATCAAATACGGCGTCATAATATGTACATAGTATCGTGATTCATTCAGAATATCCATATACACATGCTGTCCCACGGTCTCCTCATCGAGAGGGCTGTCTCCATAAGGCATAACATATCCCTTTCGATCCAGCTCCGGCGGGAACTGGTATCCTGGATCCAGCTGATACTTTCTGTAATCCTCCGGCTTCTGCTCGGTAATATTCCACATCTGGAGGAACATCATCAAAAAGCTGTTGACTGCGTCCCCCTTCAGCATAATCGCCGTATCCTTCCAGTGGCCAAACCGTTCCTTCTGATTGATATATTCGTCAGCCAGATTAATTCCTCCGGTAAAGGCAGTGTGTCCGTCAATCACAGTAATCTTTCTGTGATCCCGGTTATTCTGATAGGAAGAAAGCATGGGACGAACCGGTGAAAACATCCGGCACCGGATTCCATATTTTTCCAGCTGTTTGGGATATCCGTAAGGAAGCAGCGTCAGACTGCAGGTTCCGTCATACATAAACCGGACCTCCACACCCTGAGATGCCTTTTCTTTCAGAATTTCCAGAACACTGTCCCACATCTCCCCCTCTTCTACAATGAAATACTCCATAAAAATGTACCGTTCTGCCTTTTTCAGCTCCTCCAAAAGCTTCGGGTACATATCATCGCCCAGGGGAAAATATTCCGCATAGGTCTTGTCGTAAATCGGATAGCCGCCATGATTTTTCATGTAAACTGCCAGCTGGGCATTGCCCCGGCTGGCCAGCCTCAGCCGATTCATAACATCCTCATCCTGCTTTAAATACGGTTCTGTCTCCTGAATCAAACTGCGAAGCCGCCGGTCAATGATCCGCACGCCTACCTGCGATTCCACAAACAGATAGAACAGCGCTCCAAATACCGGAAATACCAGAACCGGAATAATCCAGGCCATCTGATACGACGGATTCTGTCTTTTATTAATAATATAAATGACAATAACTGCACTAAGCAGCGTAAATCCTCCATATACATAGAAGAAATGATCACTGAGCCATTGAAACGCCCCCAACAGCACAACTACCTGAAGCAGCAGCGACAAAACGACAAAGGATGTCCGCCCAAATATAATCCGAAGTGGTTTTCCCAGAGTTTTCTTGTTCAGCTTTCCTCTGGCCTTATCTACAGCACTCACGCTCTGTACCTCCTGACTTTTTCTCTGTTTGGCCGCCTTTTCTCTCCATTCTCCCCATTTACCTTCTCCGAAGATGTCTTATGCCAGAGCCTGCTCCAAATCTGCAATAATATCCTCTGCCGCCTCAATTCCTACGCTGAAGCGAATCAGAGACGGATCAACCCCTGCCTCTACCAGCTGTTCGTCATTTAACTGCCGGTGGGTGTGACTGGCCGGATGAAGCACAGAGGTTCTTGCATCTGCCACATGGGTTACAATCGCTGCCAGCTTCAGTTTATCCATAAATTCTGCAGCAGCCGCTCTTCCTCCCTTTAATCCAAAGGAAATCACGCCACAGGTTCCATTTGGCATATACTTCTGAGCCAGTTCGTAATAGCGGTCTCCTTTCAGTCCCGGATATTTTACCCAGGCCACGTCCTCTCTGCTCTGAAGATACTGAGCCACCTTCAGCGCATTTTCACAGTGACGGGGCATTCTTAAATGAAGGGTTTCCAGACCAATATTCAGCAGGAATGCATTCTGCGGAGACTGAATCGAACCCATATCCCGCATCAGCTGTGCCGTTGCCTTGGTGATATAGGCTCCCTTGCCAAATTTTTTTGTATAAATCACGCCATGATAAGATTCGTCCGGTGTAGTCAGTCCCGGGAACTTATCTGCGTGAGCTTCCCAGTCAAAATTGCCGCTGTCTACGATACAGCCGCCTACACACATGGCATGACCGTCCATATATTTTGTAGTAGAATGGGTGACAATGTCTGCACCCCACTCAAAAGGACGGCAGTTAATCGGTGTCGCAAAGGTATTGTCCACAATAAAAGGAACCCCATGTCTGTGAGCCAGACCGGCAAACTTTTCCAGATCCAGCACAACCAGTGCAGGATTGGCAATGGATTCTCCAAACACTGCCTTTGTATTGGGACGGAAAGCCTTTTCCAGTTCCTCCTCCGGCGCATCCGGATCCACCAGGGTGCATTCAATTCCAAACCGCTTTAAGGTAACCGTAAACAGATTGGAGGTACCGCCATATATGGTTGCCGCACTGATAATGTGATCGCCTGCAGAACAGATATTCAAAACAGCATACATATTAGCTGCCTGTCCAGAAGAAGTCAGCATCGCTGCCACACCGCCCTCCAAAGCGCAGATCTTATCCGCCACTGCATCGTTGGTGGGATTTGCCAAACGGGTATAAAAATAACCATTCTCCTCCAGATCAAACAAACGTCCCATCTGCTCGCTGGTTTCGTATTTAAAAGTAGTGCTCTGATAAATAGGGAGCACCCTCGGCTCTCCGTTTTTCGGCTGCCATCCGCCCTGAATGCAGATCGTATCTCGTGACTGTTTCTTATCCATAGTCTCTCCTCCTGTATCCTTCAAATATCTTTTATCTTTTGAAAAAGAATTAAGCATAGTCTATCACATCCCGATAAATTTCACAAGTTTTCCTTTTTACAGACACAGCTTCAGCGCCCACAGTGCTGCCAGAAAAATCAGGTTCCATCCGGTAAAAACAGCCAGATAACGATTTTTCTTTTCCGGGCAGTATGAAACCGCCTGCTTATAGGAAATCAGACTTGCCATAGACGCAATCAAAGTTCCAAGGCCTCCCAGATTCGTTCCAACAATCAGACTTTCCCACTCTCCGGTAAAATTGGACAGAAGCAAAGCTGCCGGAACATTGCTGATCACCTGGCTCATCAAAATTGCCGCCTGGGTTTCATGACCGGAAATCATGGACACCACAAAATCGCGAAACGGGGCATAGCGGTTCATATTTCCAATAAAAACAAAGAAAAACAGAAAGGTCAGCAAAAGCGAATAGTCTACCTTTCCAAACAGTCCCCTATCCCGGACAATCACTGCCCCTGATATGATCAGAAGAAGGGCAAAAGCCGGAATTCCTCCGCTTACAGTCTGAAGACAGATCAGAAACAGGAGGCTGTAGTAGATAACTGACGGTATTTCCGGCTTTTCCTCTTTCTTCCCTTTTTCTACAGAAATCTCTGTTCCGCGAAAACCAAAAAAGCTGCAGAGAAAGAGCCCTAACGCCGCCGCTAAGGTGTAGGGAAGCATTAGCTTCACAAATTCCAAAAGGCTCATCCCCGACAGACTGTACAGATACAAATTCTGCGGATTGCCCATTGGAGTCAGCATACTCCCTAGGTTAGCTCCAATTGTCATCAAAGTAATCACAAAGCAGACCCGATTTGTCATACCGGCCATTTCCAGAACCAGAAGTCCAAAAGGCACAAAGGTAATCAGAGCCACATCATTGGTAATTATCATACTGCCCAAAAAGCACAAAAATACAAGGAGCAGCACAATCCCCCGCTCTGAGCGGATTTTTTCCAAAAGGCAATGCCCCACATAACGAAACACTCCCAGACTTCTCAGTCCTGCCACCACAGTCATCAGGCAAAACAGTATCAAAATGGTATCCATATTTCCCGAAAAATAAGACAGATATTCCTCGTCCGGCTTTACCAATAAGCAGGAGCCTGCTGCCAGAAATGCAGAAACAACAAGAACCGTCTCCTCTCTGAGCCATGCCATTATACGTGTTTTCATCATTCAGATATCCTCTCTTTTTTGTTTTTATAAAACCAGCTGTACGCTTCTCATTCCGGACTATTTTTCTCTTTATTCCCCGGCAGCTGCAGCCGCCTTTCTTGCCATTCCCAAACCGATTTTATCCCGGCCAATCTGCCATACCGTAATGTCCTCCCCTTCCTTTGGCGGAACATCCATGGAAATCAGCCGGTTATCATGAAAGTAGGTGTCCACCGGCTTTCCGTCCACACAAATTTTCGACCACTCATTAAAGCCCTCGCCAGATACAATAATCTGATTTCCCGAACGCACGGTAGACTTCTGAATAATTGGCCTGGTTCCGTATTCCATTTTTGTTTCCTGATAAGGAGAGCTTCCCCCGTACACCTCCTGTTTTCCATAGAGAATATCATACTCCAGGATTTTCATATCGTCGAGGCATGCCTGGGTTTTCGAATCCCCCCGTTCCAGATGGCGCTGATGAAAACGGATCATCGTTCCCTCATGGATATTGATCAGATTCAGCACATGAGAAGTAAGCTGGTAGGACTCAATATCCCTCTTCTCCCTTGGAAGATCCAGATTATTCCAGATAACATAGGGAGTCTGAAACAGAGAGCGGTTTTTCATTTCCTTTTCCGTCCATTCAAAGCCAGGAAGGTGATCTCCATACAGCACCAGAACTGCCGGCTCCTTTCTCTGATTCAGCATGGTAATCAGCTGACTGATAAACAGATCCATTTCTCCAATCTGTTCGCAGTAATAAGAAAAAGAAGGGTATTTTCCATGTCCCTGAACAGAAATCGTATAGATAAAATCCTGTCCTACAGAGGAATCAAGGGCTTGCTCAATTTCCTCTGTCAGTATCTGATCCTTACACCACCCTGTGGGATTTTTTTCCACATGATACATATATTCAATCGGAGTAAAGGTATCAAAGCCGAGACGTGGAAACACCTTATACCGGTCGTAAAAGGTTGCCTCATTGTTGTGAATGGCATGGGTCCGATATCCCAAATCCTTTAAATTGAATGCGATGCTTTCACAGGTCTTTTTTTGCAGAACCGTTTTGTACGGGTATTCACCGGGCCCAAAAAAATCAAGATTCATGCCGGTAATGCACTCAAACTCTGTATTGGCAGTTCCTGCCCCCACAGAAGGCACACTCAGATATCCCGATGGAAAATGCTTTGTCAGAAAACGAAACAGGGGAATGGGATCCTGCTTCACCGGGTTATTCTCCCAGAGCGTTGGATCGAAAAAGGATTCCAGCTGTACCATAATAATGTTGGGAGTCGTGTATTCTTCAAGAGAGTATGTATTTTCCGGAACCAGCTCCTTCTCCTTTAGCCGCTCCAATTCTTTCTGCCCGTATTCCTGCGGTCTTGAGATTCCTGTATTAAAAACTGAGTTGCCAAAACAGTAGGCAAATCCATAATCCTGAAAGGCCTGTCCGATATTGCCAAAATGTACTGCAACTACCTGAGTGAATACAGCAAGGTTCAGCCCTGCCCAGATTACCGTAGAAGCAACCGCAGCCACGCAGACAGATTCTGTCAGGTTGACCGGACAGGGATCTACCGGCGCTTTTTTCCAAAGCAAAACACAGACAAGGACTGCCGTTCCCAGCGCGGCTGCTCCCATAATAATCTGAGGCCAGGATAAATAAGTCGTAAGAAGCGTGGCTGCATATTTGATCAACCGCAGATCCGCGGCAGTAAAAGGCGTTGTCCGAAACATCAGAAGAACGCCATTGGCAATTCCCATTGCTGTTTCAATCAAAACCACCAGTACGATATAAAAGATTTTTCTTTTTATAAAAAACACGAGAAGAAACGGAATCAGCGTCAGCAGTACGTTTAACAGAAATACCAGCGGGCTGCCAAAAACATATCCGCCCAGACCAGACAGGGATTTTCTGGAAAACAGTTCCACTGCCAGATTAACCGCCATGGAAATCAAAACCAGTTTTCCCAACAGTGTCCACAGTCGCTTCATGCTTTCTTACCTCGTTCTTTCTGCCAGATATTTTAAATCAGGCTTTAGTCTAACATATTTTCCTGCAAAACAACATAGTCTTTTTACACAAAACATACTGCAGCCTTCTGGTTTTTTTCCGATTATAATTGAAATTTTGCGCAGTATCGCATATAATGAGATTTGATTTGCCCCGTGCATGGGCAGCAAAAGATTTTATAAAGGAGATTATTATGACAGATTCACTGGTACAAGGACTTACAGCGGCTTTGGGCGGCAAAGTGTCCGGAGAGATCATTATTTTTATCATTTCCATGATTCCCATTCTTGAACTGCGCGGCGGCCTGTTAGCTGCCTCACCGGCTCTTTTGAATGTTCCGATTTTAAGAGCCATTCCCATCTGCATCATCGGAAACCTGCTCCCGATTCCCTTTATCCTGCTTTTGATTGAAAAGGTACTGGATTTAATGGAAAAAATCCCCGGCCTCTGTAAAATCGCCCGTTGGGTTCGCCAGAAGGCTGACAAAAATAAAGGACAGATTGAAAAATTTGGTTTCTGGGGTCTGGCACTGTTTGTGGGAATTCCTCTTCCCGGAACAGGCGCATGGACTGGTTCCCTGGTTGCCGCTCTGCTCCATATGAAATTTGGTAAGGCTATCGCTGCTATTCTTGTTGGAATCGCAATGGCAACTATTATTATGTCCCTGCTTTCCTATGGGCTTTTAGGAGCCCTCTTCGGCTAATAAAAAAGAAGCTCGCTCGTGAGCTTCTCCGCCTGCGGCGGGTCGCTTCTGCGACAAAATTCTCTTCCGCCGCATGGCGATCCTCGCGGAGCGTTTTTATGTCATAGGACGCACTTTCCTATGACATAAAAAAGCTCCCGCCTCCGCAATACTGCGGATACGGGAGCTTTTTTTGTTTTATTTTCTGATTTCAGAAATCGAATCACCATTTCGGACGGCTCGCTGCACTGACCGGATTGCCCGGTCAGTGTAACTCAGGGAGTCGAGTGAAAAAGCGTATTTATTATTCTTCGTTTCCGTACAGGGTAACCAGCTTGGTCAGATACTCGTATCTTTCCTTAGCCTCAGCCTCGTTCTTAGCAAACAGTTTTGCTGCTCTCTCCGGATTCTTCATAGCCAGAGATGCATAACGAACCTCGCCCTTCAGGAAGTCCTGATATCCTTCCATGTTCGGAGCCTTGCTGTCCAGAGTGAACTTCTTCTCTGCAGCCGGGTTGAAGCGGAAGTTGTTCCAGTAACCGGTCTCAACAGCCAGCTTCTCCTCAGTCTGAGCCTTGCTCATGCCCTTCTTAATACCGTGGTTGATACACGGAGCATAAGCCAGAATCAGGGACGGACCCGGATAAGCCTCTGCCTCTGCGATTGCCTTAACGGTCTGAGCATAATCAGCACCCATGGAAATCTGAGCTACATATACATAGCCGTAGGACATTGCAATGCTTGCAAGGTCTTTCTTCTTGGTCTCTTTACCGCCAGCTGCGAACTGAGCAACTGCACCGGTCTTTGTGGACTTGGAAGACTGACCGCCGGTGTTGGAGTAAACCTCGGTATCGAATACCATAATGTTGATATCCTTGCCAGATGCCAGAACGTGGTCTACGCCGCCGAAGCCGATATCGTAAGCCCATCCGTCACCACCGAAGATCCACTGGGACTTCTTAGCCAGGAATGCCTTGTTAGCAACAATGTACTTGCAGGTCGGGCAGTCGATGCCTTCCAGAGCTGCAACCAGCTTGTCAGTAGCAACGCCGTTTAATGCGCCGCTTCCAAAGGTATCCAGCCACTCTGCACATGCAGCCTTAACTTCCTCAGAAGCCTCTTCGCTTGCAGCAACGTTTTCTACCTTCTCCTTTAACTCATCACGGATTGCGTTCTGAGCCAGCAGCATACCATAACCGAACTCAGCGTTATCCTCAAACAGGGAGTTATCCCATGCAGGACCCTGGCCCTTAGCGTTTACAGTGTAAGGAGTAGACGGTGAGGAGTTACCCCAGATAGAGGAACATCCAGTTGCGTTTGCAATGTACATTCTGTCACCAAACAGCTGGGTGATCAGCTTAGCGTACGGAGTCTCGCCACAGCCTGCGCATGCGCCGGAGAACTCAAGCAGCGGTTTCTTGAACTGGCTGCCCTTAACGGTGTTAGCTTTGAATTTAGCAACAACGTCTTCTTTCTCGGAAACAGTGGTACCGAAATCGAAAATCGGCTGCTCATCCATATGGTCAGCCAGCTTGTCCATGGTCAGAGCCTTCTCGCCCTTCTTGCCAGGACATACGTTTGCACAGGAACCACATCCGGTACAGTCAAGTGCGGAGATGGTGATAGCAAACTTGTAACCAGGCATACCGGTCATATCCAGCATCTTCATGCCAGCCGGTGCGTTTGCAGCTTCCTCAGCGGTCATAGCAACCGGGCGGATTACTGCATGCGGGCAGACATAAGAACAGAAGTTACACTGGATACAGTTATCGGAATTCCAAACCGGAACGTTAACTGCAATACCGCGCTTCTCGTATGCTGCAGAACCGGACGGAGTGCTGCCGTCTACGTAGTCCTTGAATGCAGATACAGGCAGGGAGTTACCTTCCTGAGCGCTTACCTTGGTCTGGATGTTGTTTACGAAGTCAACAACGTCTTTTCTTCCATCGGTTACTACCTTGTAATCAAGACCTTCGTCTTCGCAGTTCTTCCAGCTCTCCGGAACCTCTACCTTAACAACGCCGGTAGCACCAGCATCGATAGCTGCCCAGTTCTTCTTAACAACGTCCTCACCCTTACGGCCGTAGGTCTTCTGAGCTGCGTCCTTCATCAGCTGAATTGCCTTCTCCTCCGGGATAATGCCGGTCAGCTTGAAGAATGCGGACTGCAGAATGGTATTGATACGGGTCGGGCCCATGCCGGTCTCGATACCGATCTTAACACCGTCGATGGTGTAGAGGTTGATGTTGTGATCAGCGATGAACTTCTTCATCTGACCCGGCAGATGCTGCTCTAACTCTTCAGCGCTCCACGGGCAGTTTAACAGGAAGGTACCGCCGTCAACCAGCTCCTGAACCATGTTGTACTT
>OJPI01000128.1_pt1 | contig 63563 bp, 58 predicted proteins | sample 1598461 | NCBI WGS metagenome assembly OJPI01 (sample SAMN03922483, study PRJEB24848) | human gut metagenome | isolation source: stool sample | host: Homo sapiens | place: Germany | collected 2011-05 | reverse complement strand
CGAAGGTTTTCTTGAAACGCTTGCCGAAAAGAATATTTATGCGCTGAGCGTGCTTTGGGCAGAAAGAAAAGATGCCGGCTGGGGCGATTTCAATGCGCCCGGCGAATATCCGGAAAAGGCCTTTATGTCAGTCGGAACCCATGATATGGCGCCGCTGCGGATGTGGTGGTTCGGTTACGATATTGAACTGATGCATTCGCTCGGCTTAATGGATGAAGCGGCTAAAAACGATGCATATCACAAACGCGAAATCGACCGTTGGAAACTTCTCTCGGCGCTGGACGCCAACGGCTGCTGGCCGGAGGATAATCTGCGCAAGGATAATTATATCTACGGACAGGGATATCCGGAGGGAATAGAAGAGGCGGTTCACCGCTTTGCAGCCAAGACGGCGTCTAAAGTCTTTTTGGCGCAGTTGGAAGATATCCTCCATGTTGAAAAAATGCAAAATCTGCCGGGAACGGATAAAGAACATCCCAATTGGCGCCGCAAACTTCCGGTTACACTTGAAAAGCTGGAAGGGGATATTGCTTATATCCGCAATATTCAGGCTATCCGCCGCGAAAGATAAAACGGAAACGCCCTTTTTTAGTTAATGTCATGGCTCATACAAGTATTCATAGAGAACACTCGTATGAGCCATTTTTTTCTTGTCATTGCCCACATCTCTCAGCTGTCATTACCCGACTTGATCGGGTAATCTCTTTGCCGCTTCCGCCAATTTTCCGGATGCCCCGGTCAAGCCGGAGCATGACCGGGTGGAGTGATAATTACTCAACTTTTCTCCTCTTTCTGCCATTATTCCTGACATTCTTCTCTTTTGGTCATTATCCCAACATTATCTTCTCTCTGCCATTATCCCCGACATCCTCCTCTCTCTGTCATTACCCGACTTGATCGGGTAATCTCTTTGCCGCTGCCGCCAATTTTCCGGATGCCTCGGTTAAGCCGGAGCATCCATTTATTGCCCACTTCCTCTCAGCAGTCATGCCCCGGCTTTCTTTATTTTGTCATGCCCCGGCTTTTTCCTTGTCACCTATTGCCTCACCCGCCGGGAGCAGCCAGACCGGGCAATCGGAATTCGCTCGTTCCGCGTGAATAAACTGCCGCAGGAGGATGTTGTCATTCCATAGTAAAAACCATGCTGTTTTTAATCTGACATTTCCTAAAGTACAGTCTCTTGAAAACAGGCTGAACACTATTAAATCTAAGCAGTACCGCGTAGAAGGAATAGCCAAAAAATCTTGTGAGGTTAAGAATTATTTGACAATTACTGCCAAATATGATACCTTAAAAACAGGCTTGATTCAGTTATATCTGCGAGGTGTACTATGAGGATTATTAGGACAATAATTTTCTGTGCCAGTATGGTCGTATATTCATCGACCGCGGTACGGGCTTCTGTCAACAACAACCAAACAGGCGGATTGTCAAATAATCCCGACGCCACCCTCATAGAAAAGAACCAAAACCGCTTTGAATTCGGGCCTCAGACCCTGTCTCTGGAACTGCCTGATGCGGGGTCTGTTTCTGTTAAAAATTTCCCCAAACTTGCATCTGTTCATTTTTTGACTGAATCTAACAGTCTACAATTTAATGTCCCAGCATTTGAAGACACTTCTGTTCAGAACTGTAAATATCTCGGCTATACCAAAACTTCTTGTTCATCCGGCAATCCGTCGGTTTTTTGTCCTTATAATAATGCTTATTTCAAAGAATGCTGTGACGCTTCTTATAAATATACCGCAGACAGCTGTACTTATCCGAATACCATAAGCAAAACTTCCTGCGGCGGCAAATATCAATGTACCTGCGACACGACACTTTATCCGGTAACGAGTTGTACCTCGCCGCAAACGCCGGCAACGGGAAACGGTTCTTCATGTACAGCAAACGGTGTCACCCGTTATTCGGAATGTGTCTGTCCGTCCAATTATACCGAGACCTGTACCGGACAAAACCAACAGGGACGGGGAACCGGCTGCACTTATAAGGGCACGACAAAATACACCGCCTGCGAATGCAAGCCGGGTTATAATCAGACCTGTACGGAGCTTGGGCCGGTTACGCCGAATGATTATTGTTTAATGAACGGTATCAGGTATTACAACAATTGTAAGAGCTGTGAAAACAAATGCAAGCTGGACAGCTGTCCGGCCGGCGTAAGCTGTACGCTTGAGGACTGCTCGGGCAAGTATTGCGATGTCGGTTGCGCGACAGGCTATGTCAACTGGTGTACCAAACCGGAAACCGACTGCGCCAAATTGGGCTATACCAAATCAGTCAGCCAATGTTCGGACGGCTATCTGCAATGTCCGTATAACTCGGCGGCGGTTTTCTGTGAAGAACAGGCTGTCGAAACCTGTAATATCGCTAATTGTACCAAATGCAAGGCCGGAAATCCCAATGAATGCGAAACATGTGCCAATGGCTATTATGGATATCCTTTAACCTTAGTCGGTCAGGAAAGCCATTGGACCGAATGTAAGAAACTTAACGCGATAGAACCTTCTTTATGTCTGGTCGCTTCCTGTGAAACTTGTTCCGCCGACAAAAAGACATGTCTCAAATGTCAAAGCGGTTACGAATTGAATAGCGGTAAGTGTTATGCTTTGGCAAAAGACTGCGTCTATGGCTACCTGAGCAATGGCGACTGCTGCACCAAACAAGATCATGACGATTGCTCTTGGAAAGGACCGAACGGTGAAATGAAACCCTGTAAATGTCTGGGTAGTGCGGGAGCTATTCAGTAAATTAGAGACACCTATAAGAGGAGAAAAGCGATGAAGAAATTATCAATACAGATTATGGCTCTTTGCAGTGTCTTCGGATTTGCATCGGGCGTTATGGCAGAGGATTGCAAACCGGCTCCGGACTGTGCCGCCCTGGGCTTTACTCAAAACGCGGCAGATTGCAGCGGCGATGCCCTGAAATGCCCTTGGGACTTGACGAAAGCTGCCTGCAAAGCCGGAGTAAAACCGGTCACCTGTGCGGTCGGTTCCTTGTTGGGCAGTGACAGATTATGTTATGCCAAAGAATTTCCGTCAGGAATCAAACCGGTCGGAGTAGTCTTCGACCCCGCCAATCAATTGGCCGTTTCGCCGACTGATGCCGGGCGGACGACGTGGGCATCGGTCGATTGGTCGAAACAGGATGTCAGCAGTCTGACCAATTGTACGACTTCAAATATGAAAACTTGTGATGTCAACGGAAAAATGAATACGCTGAATTTAATGACCGGAGTAAACGAGCAATATCCGGCGGCGCGTTTAGCCTATAACTATCAGCCGGATACCTGCAGCGGTGTCGGTTTCTGCCAAAAAGGAAATTGGTTCCTGCCCAGTATCCGCGATTTGATAATGATATATGATAATATGGTTCAAATAGATGCCGGGTTAAAAATTCTCAATCCGTCAACGAGCAAAGAGATAACCAAAAGTGCTAACTGGTCGTCTAATGAAGCCGATGCGACAACAGCTTTTGCTGCCAATATGGACTATGGACGCCATGGGGGATATGTGAAAAACTCCGATTATTTCGTCCGCCCGGTTATTTACTATGGTTCGGCTTGCCAAATCAGCAATTGCAAAACCTGCCAAGCCGGCGTAACCGATTCCTGTCAGACTTGCAACGACGGGTATATGGAACTTACGAATTTTAATACGAACAAAGTTACTTGTACGCAGCAGTTAAGCTTGCCTTGTCGGGTTCTCAATTGCCAAACCTGTGTCTCCGGGGACAGCAGCACTTGTAAAATCTGTAAGAGCGGATACACGCTGCAAAGCGGAAAATGTGTCTCTGCTGGCTTTGTCTGTGAATTGCCGAGCGTTCAGCGCACTTGCAACGGAATGAAGTGTTGTTGCCCGCAGGGAGCGGATTGCAGCGGTACGGCAAAGAAGTGCTTGTGTGACGCAAATTCAGGTTCTGGCATTATACAATAGAGAGGTTTGTCATGAAAAAAAGTTGTTTAATAATTTTCGGAAGCGTATTGAGCCTGAGCGGCATACCGTCATCCAATGCAGCATTAAACTGCACCGCCTCGCCGGACTGCGCGTCACTCGGATATACAATGTCCGCCGCCGATTGTACAGACGGTGTTAAAGTTGCTTGTCCAACCGACACCTCCAAAGTCTTTTGTAAAACCGTACAGAGCTGTAACGGAAAAGTCGGCGATATCATTTATGGGAACGGTGCCTGCAGCTCTGAAATCATCCCCGATCAAAAACCGGTGGCTGTTATTTTTGATGACGTCAATAAATTCGCAGTTTCTCTGACTTATATTGATAAAAGCGGCACGGCTTGGGACGGCACCATAGATGATGATTACAGCGGACTTTCCAGTTCTTTGAGAATGCAGTGGGCAGAAAGCGGTTCCGGAGATGTTCCCGGGTTAGATAACTGTTACAATGGAATGATGGGATTTTTTGCCTGCGGTGCAAGCGGCGAAGCCAACACTAAAGCCATTCTTGAATATGACGGCGGTAAGAATATCCATCATGCGGCATTGGCCGTATCCAAGTTTGAACCTGTCGGCTGTAAAGCACCATTCTGTGCCAAAGGAAAATGGTGGCTGCCCAGCAATATGGAAATAAGTACCTTGAAAACAAATAAAACGGCGGTTGAAGACGGCCTTTATACGGTTCGCAATATATTGCCGAGTTCCCCCGTAAGTGAGGATGACAGGCAGGTTTATTGGAGTTCTAACGAAAATAAGGCCGGCAACGGTGCCTTCCAATCCATAATCTATTCGGATACGGGAAAATATGAATGGAGATTCGTTCGTCCCGTAGTAAAATATTAAAGCCCTTAAAAAAGCCCCTCAAACGAGGGGCTTTCTTTATCAGCAGTGTTCATTGGTGATTGTGTCGTCGCTGTAGCTGGCGCCGCACATTTCTTTTCCTCTGGCACCGGAGCCGCGGGTCAGCCAACGGTCTCCTAAATATTTTTTGTTATAACATTTAGAGTAATTGAAACCGCTTTCCGTCATCGGCCAGTGGCTGTTGCCGGTGTAAAAGATAGTGCAGCTGTTTGGATTCGGCCAGCATCCGGAGTTATCGCTGTTCTTGTAATAGAAAATGCCTTTTTCACTCTTGGAATAGCCGCTGTACGTGCACATTCTGCCGCAAGTGTTCATGTAAATCGTACCGGAAACGCGTACCTGACCCATTGTTCCGACTTTTACTCTTCCGCGCTCCTGCATATACAAATCGGTGATTTGGAACGGTTTAATATAATTGGTTTTGAAAATGCCCGAATTGGTAACTCTCAACGTACCGATTTTGTAAGTACGTCCGCTGCTGCCGGAATCATCGGCCTGAATAACGGCACTGTTGGTAACGCTGGCCGAAGATATATTCAGGTTTTTGGAGTAAGACAGGCTGGCCTTTGAACCGCTGCCGTCCACTGTCAGCGACGAGATGGTATTGTTGCCTCCGCCGCCGACATACGCTTGGGCTCCGCCGGACAAACTCAATGTTGACAGGTTTGTGTCGGCATTCAGGGAAATGTAAGCCTGATTGGTCGCATAAATGCTTACGGTTCTGCCCGATGTTAAGTCGGAATAAATGTTGATTCTGGCATTGGAACCGTCTGCCCGCAGCGTCAGATAGGTTTTTCCGCTATAGGACACATCGTTCCAATAAGCATTTGAGTTAATATAATATGTATCGTTCAGCAGCTCAAGATTAACGCCGGTAAAGCTTCTGCTCAATACATATTGGTTTTGTGTGGTGTTGACTTTAATTGTCGGCCGTCCGGCACTGCCGCACAGGCTGGCTGCCGATTTAAGAGAGTCCGGACCGTAAATGTTGGTGTAAGTGCTCCCTGTGTTGGAATTGATTAACGGAACAATCTGACTGTCTTCCACAACATAGGCCGTACTCGGGGACGATACGGAATAAATAAAGCCGTTGCTGTCAATGCCGTAGCGGCTGTCCCCCGCAATCTGCGATTTGCAGGTCGGTTGGCAGACTTTAAATGAACCGTCTTTTGAACAGGTGTCAACCTGCTTTTCATATTTGCCGCATTCACCCTGAACCACATTATAAGAAGGATATTTGTTTTTGAGTTCTTCCGTGCAAACATCGTTGATGGTTTTGCATTCCTTATAATATTTGGTGCCGATTAAACAGAAATCGCCGGGGTTTTTCGGTCCATATTCGGAACAGGTGAGGGCATAGCCGTCTTTGCAGCGGCAGCCGGCATATTTGGCAACGCCGTCTTCGGAACAGGCTCCGCCGTCATTGCCGTTGGCGTCCAGGCCGATTTGGTTGGTACCGCAGGTCCGGTATCCTGACGGGCAGACGCAGGCTGCATAATAAACGTTGGTAACCGCTGAGCCGTTGGTATAAGTAACATCGGCGCATTTATCACTGCTGTTGACTTTCGGGGCTTCACAGGAAGTGTAAGGATACAGGCTCCTGTCACAATAGCATTTGAATTTTCCGCCGCAGGAGTTTCCGCTGATAGTGTTGGGGTAAGAGCATTCGCCTTTGGAATAGGCAAAGTTCATGTCGCAGCACTGGTCGTAATATGAATTGTCATAAGGGCAGTAGCGCGACACCCTTTGATTTGAGCCGCAGGCGCCGGTCTTGTTAAAGCCCAGGGCCTTACAGCGGTTAATATTGTCATGGTCAAAACTCTGTTCAATATTGTCAAAACCGAGCTTGTCGTTGCTGTCAACAATAAAATGAACTTTCGCCAGCTTGGGCAGTCGGGAAATGTCGCCCAAGGGCTTTGGTTCAAGAATTTGGTTTTGACTTTTGCCTATGAGACCGGTGTACCATGAAGGAGAATCAGAATACATCAAAGCCTCTGCTTCAGCCGCAAAAAAGCCAGCCAGAAACAGGGCGCACAAGTATGAACTAATGTTTTTCATAATACACCTCATAGATATAACTGAACCAAAGCCATTGTCAGAATATCATATCAGTGCTTATTTGTCAACAAACCATAAATAAGCCTCATTTCTCAGGCTAACGACAACTAATCAATCGGTTAAAAACTACTGATAGGAAATTAACTGCTCACGCAGACGGCGCGGCATAATTTTATAAACTTTCGCTGCATTGAGCGATGCGTCGGGAACCCCGATATCCGCTGCCTTCTGATAAAATTTGAACGATTTGATTAAATCCGGCTTTACCCCTACCCCGCGGGCATAAATCCAGCCCAGAATTTCAACCGCCTGCGGATCGCTCTGCTCCGCTTTGAGCTCCAAAGCCCGCAGCTCCACCGGCGTCACTTTCCCGGCACGGACATTGTCCAGTACCGCCTGCCATTCTGCCAGCTCCGCACGAAGTTTGGCCTCGTGGATTTTCCTCTGGTTTTCCAGTTTTACAATTTCCAAATCCGGATTAACCGGACTGGTATCTTCCGGCTTAGGTTCCGGAACGTCTTTCAGCACAAACTCCTCGTCCAAAAAATCCGGCGCAGTTCTGTTTTTAACAAACATCGGCAGATAACCGCGGTTGTCCGAACGCACAACGTCACGGTAAATTTCATCCAAACTCATGGCCTGAACCAGATTGGCTGAAAAAAACAGCAATAAGAATGTAAAAACCAGGGTTTTTATTTTTTTCATTTCTTTATTTTTAATTTTTTAATATTATAGTTATACTACTCAATGCGTTAGACTTATTAAAGCACAAATTCCGCTTTATAAACACCAATCGAGGAAAAAATGAAGAAAATATATAACTCTGTCACCGAAATGGTCGGACACACGCCGCTGCTTCGCCTGCACAAACTGGAAAAGAATTACCGTCTCAAAGCGCGCCTGCTTGCCAAGTGTGAATTTTACAATCCCCTGTTTTCGGTCAAAGACCGCATTGCTCTCAGCATGCTGGATAAAGCGGAAAAATCAGGCAAAATCAACGCAAATACCGTTTTCGTCGAAGCCACATCCGGCAACACCGGCATTGCGCTGGCCGCCTTGTGCTCCGCCAAAGGCTACAAGCTGGTGATTGTCATGCCGGAAAATATGTCGCAGGAGCGCATCAAACTGATGCGTCACTTTGGAGCGGAAGTCATTCTGACCCCGGCGGAAGACGGCATGAAAGGTTCCATTGCCAAAGCGGACATTCTCGCTGAAAAGAGCCCGGACGTCATCCTGCTACGCCAGTTTGAAAACGAAGCCAATCCCGATGCCCACCGCCTCGGCACCAGCATGGAAATCATGGAAGACACCGGCGGCGAGGTCGATTGCCTCGTCAGCGCCGTCGGCACTTCCGGTACTCTGACCGGCATTGCTTCCGCGCTTAAAACCTGCAACCCCGATTTATATGTTGTCGCGGTTGAACCGGCGGAAAGCCCGGTTTTAAACGGCGGAAAACCCGGCCCTCATAAAATTCTCGGCATCGGCGCCGGTTTTGTCCCCAAATTTTACGATCCCGCATTGGTTGACGAAGTGGTTGACGTCACGTCCGAAGAAGCCATCGATATGGTCAAGACCGTTGCCCGCACCGAAGGCCTGCCGGTCGGCCTGTCTTCCGGCGCCGCATTGGCCGCCGCAATCAAAGTCGGGCAGAAACCGGAAATGGCCGGAAAAAATATGGTCGTCATTCTGGCTTCTGCCGTCGAAAGATATCTGTCACTCGGTTACTTTGATTAGGAAAATCCATGTCTTTATTTGGTAAAGTAACTGTTATCGGCATCGGTTTAATCGGTTCCTCTCTGGCAAGAGTCATCAAAAGGGACGGCCTTGCCCGGCGCATTTCCTGTTATGACGTCAAACCGCAGTATATGCAGAAAGCGCTCGAACTGGGCATCGTGGATGAAATTCACAAAAATATAGCCGACAGCGTCAAAAACGCCGACCTGATTGTTCTCTCCGCCCCGGTTGGTGCTTACGGCAAAATCATCAGAGAAATTGCCCCGTTTCTCAAAAATGACGCTGTTATTACCGACGTCGGATCAATCAAAAAATATGTCATTCGGGAAATTGAAGCCAATCTGCCGCCCGATTCAAAAGTTTCGGTCGTTCCCGGGCACCCGGTGGCAGGAACCGAAAAATCAGGCCCCGAAGCCGGCTTTGACACACTGTTTGAAGGGCGCTGGTTCATTATGACCCCGTACGAACGCTCCTCCGATGCTGCCGTCGAAAAGATTTCCAAACTCTGGGCTCACGCCAAAATGCGGGTTGATTCCATGACTCCCGAACATCACGACAAAGTGATGGCGGCCGTTTCTCATTTGCCGCACCTGATCGCCTTTTCCATTGTCGGCACCGTTGCCGATCTGGAAGGATACGAACAAAAGGAAATCATCAAATACTCGGCCTCCGGTTTCCGCGATTTCACCCGCATTGCCGGCTCCGACCCCACCATGTGGCGTGACATTCTGCTCAACAACAAAACCACAATTCTTGAGTTGATACAACGCTTTGTCGAAGACCTGATTGCACTGGAACGCAACATCCGCTGGGATGAAGGCGACAAACTGTTCGAGCTTTTTTCCCGCACCCGCAAAATCCGCCGGGAAGTCGTTGAAGCCAAGCAGGATCAGCCGGAAACCGAAAAGAAAATTCTTTCTGAAATCAACCGCCGAGATTAAGCTTGTCAAATAAAGGTTTTTTTTATATCTTAAGCCCAATATAGCAACCAAAGTGTAAAAAACATGAATCCAAATTCTATTCTCGGCCGTTATCTCAGCAAACAGATTATCCTCAACTTCCTGGGGGTGCTGCTGATGGTGCTCGGCGTGGTTTTCATCTTTGAACTGATTGAAATGCTCCGCCGTGCCGCCGGAGAAGACGTCGGTTTCCTCTTTGTCATCCAAATGGCCGTCACCAAACTTCCGCAGACGATAGACATGGTCTTTCCTTTTGTGATGATGATTGCCGCCATGATAACTTTCTGGCGTTTAAGCAAAAGCAACGAATTTGTCATTATCCGCGCGGCCGGAGTGTCTATCTGGGGTTTTCTGTTCCCGGTACTGGTCACCACTTTTTTAATCGGCATCGTCAACATCACTGTCATCAACCCGGTTTCATCTAAAATGTATGAACTTTATGAAACCATGGACTACCGTTTCAAAACCCGCAACCCCAATGCCGTTTTATTTACCGATAAAGGCCTCTGGACCAGAGAAGCAGTCAACAAAGATACGGTTCTGGTCATCCAGGCGCGCAACCTTCATCAGGAAAACAACAGCCTGCTCCTGCGGGAAGTCACGATTATGGAAATGGACCGCAATGCCCAGCTTATCCGCCGGGTTGAAGCTTTTGCCGCCACGTTGGACGACAGCAACGGCTTTGAACTGAAAGACGTTAAAGTTTATGAGGCCGGCAAAGCCACCATTGCCCTGCCCAGCGTCAAATATACCACCAGCCTGACCCTTGACCGCATCAAGGAAAACTTTGTTGATCCGGAATCCATTTCTTTCTGGGATTTGCCAGACACTATCCGCTTTTATGAAAAATCCGGTTTCTCGGCTTTGAAACACTACCTGCACTATCTGTCTTTGCTGGCCTCACCGTTTCTGCTCTGCGCCATGATTTTAATTGCCGCGGTTTTCGCCCTCCGCCCCAACAACCGGCGCGGCGGCGTTATGTTCCTGATCGTCGGCGGCGTATCCACCGGCTTTATCTTTTACTTTCTGTCTCAGGTTATTTATGCTTTCGGGCTCAACGGCTATATTCCGCCTTTCATGGCCGTATGGACGCCGACCCTGATTGCCGCACTCATAAGCATCACCGTTTTGCTGCACCTTGAGGACGGCTGATATGAACAAACCGGTCTGCACGCCGCCGCAGCTCAATTTCTGGATTATCTGCGCTTTATTTATGATTGTGGCCGTTTCCCCGCAGTTAGATTTGGCGGTCAGCGCTTTTTTCTTCCGAGATAACCGTTTTTACCTCGGCGATTGGGGCTTTTTTCCCTTTTTGCGCCGGGGCTTGCCGGAAATATTCATCGGAATTGCCGCTGCTTTCGGCTTAATCTGGGGGTGGGGACTGCTGCACCGCCGCTGGCTTTGGGGCATAAACACCAAAGTAATGCTCCTTACCACCGGCTCCATGCTGCTCGGCCCGATTTTAATCGTTAACGGAATTTTCAAAACTTTCTGGGGACGCGCCCGCCCTTATCAGATTATCGAATTCGGCGGAAACAAAAATTTTACCTCGCCGATGGTCATTTCCAACCAATGCGATTGGGACTGCTCTTTCATGTCCGGACACACGGCCGTCATCTTCTGGAGCCTGGCTCTGGCACTGCTGCTTCCGCACCGGTACCGCAAATGGGGAATAAGCGCGGTTATTATCCTCGGAATAGCCACCGGAATTGCCCGCATAGCCCAAGGCTCACATTTTGTCTCTGACGTCTTTTTCAGCGCCACCATAACCTATGCTTTAATTTTGTGGCTGCATTTCAAACTTTTTCCCGAACAATACTGCCGCTGAAACCTTTCCGTTTCTGTCACCGCCCGTTCATACCTTTTGAAATCTTGTCCTGCGGTTATCTTTCGGCACATTTTTTCCGCCCTCCTCCGGCCTGACCTGCCCGTCGTGCTCTCTCCGCATCGCGGCAAAACAAATTGCCATAAAAAAACACCCCTGTTTTTTCACAGAGGGTGTTTTTCAGAATTAAAGATAAACTTTGAACAGCCTGCGTAAATAGAACGATTTCCGAGGAGCTAAAAAATTCTAACGTACACCTGTGTACATGAAATTTTAACGCTTCGCAAAATTGCTCTAACCCCAGCCGGACAAAGTTCTATTCTGCGGGAGAATAAGCCTTTGCCTGCTTCTTCGCATCATCTTCAGTTCTGGCAACGTTAACCAGAATGGTCTGAGTAACTTCCGGATGCAGGTTCAGCTTAACTTCGTAGATACCCAGATCTTTAATCGGGCTTTCCATATAAACGCAACGGCGTTCAACATCAAAACCGGCAGCTTTGATAGCGGAAGCAATGTCGCGAATGGTAACGGAACCATACAGCTGACCGGTTTCGGCAGCCTGACGGATCAACATGGCGCTGAAGCCTTTCAGAGCTTCGGCTTTAGCCGTGGCAGCTTCCAGCAATTTCTTGTTGTGGGCTTCCAGTTCGGCTTTCTGTTTTTCAAAATAAGCAACATTAGCTTCGGTAGCACGCAAAGCTTTCTTCTGCGGCAACAGGTAGTTACGGGCATAACCGTTTTTAACGTTTACTTTGTCGCCCATTTTACCTAATTTATCAACATGTTCCAAAAGGATAATTTCCATAGTTTTCTCTCCTTCAACTTATTGTGCCACAAACGGAAGCAGACCGATATAACGAGCACGTTTGATTGCTCTGGCCAGTTCTCTTTGTTTTTTAGCAGAAACGGAAGTGATACGGCTCGGAATGATTTTTCCTTTTTCAGAGATGTATCTGGACAGCAGTTTTACATCTTTGTAGTCGATTTTAAGACCGTCTTCACCGGAAAACGGACAAGCTTTTTTTCTTCTAAAGAATACTTGTTTAGCCATAACGTTGTCTCCTATTCTTCAACTGAATCTTTGTCGTTGGAAGCTGAAGAATCTTCGCTGAATTCATCAACTTTAACGGTCATGTAACGAATAATGTCTTCGTTGAAACGCATAATTCTTTCGAATTCGGCAATAGCATTGGCCGGAGCGGCAATGTTCATAACAACGTAGTGACCTTTGCGGTTTTTCTTGATGCGGTAAGCCAGGTTTTTCAATCCCCAGTTATCAACGCGAACAACCTCGCCGCCTTCTTTCTTGATAATATCGCTCAAGTCAGAAACGATATTGCTTACTTGAGAGGCACCGAGATCCTGACGTGCAATCAGCACGCTTTCATAATTAGCCATAAATTATCTCCTTATGGATTCTCAACAAATGGCCGAAATTTTCGGCCGGGTTATGTATAGCCGATACCGCGGTACCGGCAAGGGACGAGCGGTACTATATAACAAATCCTTTAAATTTCAAGCATTATTTAAATATAAATTAATCTTTTCGGGCTAAATTACGTCTATAAAATCAACGGAAACCGGAAAAATGAAAATTTTCAAAACCTCAATTGCCCTGCTCTGTGCTGCCGCTGTCGGCGCCTGCACTTTCCCCGAAAAGGCCGAGAACCCTCTCATGCCCAAGCGGTTCAGCTACGCCAACGAGGAAACCCAGATTAACCTGCAACAGCCTTTCACCCGGGTTATCGTCAAATGCTATTCCACCAAATACGAACCCGCCGAAACCTGTGCCAAACTGTTTGAAAGCAAAGGATATGTCCGTTTTGAAGATATTCCTTACAAAACGGCAAATTACGATTTTCTCAAAACCGGAACCTATCCCACCCGCCGTTGGCGCCCCGGGGAAATAACTCCCCGCTGGTAAACGGCCGCGACTGAAGAGGATTTGATGCAGTCAAGAATAAACACGGTCGCCTTTAACGGTCTGGAAATTCTGGACGTTGATCTTCAGGTTCAGATAGCTTCAGGCCTGCCGGCATTTACCATTGTCGGCCTGCCCGACAAAGCCGTGGCCGAAAGCCGCGAACGCGTCCGCGCTGCTTTGCAGGCATTGGGCCTCAGCCTTCCTGCCAAACGCATCACCATTAATCTTGCCCCTGCCGATTTGCTTAAAGAGGGTTCCCATTTCGACCTGCCGGTCGCCCTGGGCCTGTTGGCCGGCATGGGTATCATTCCCCAGGAAGAGCTTGCCGGTTATGTTGCCCTCGGTGAACTCGGGCTGGACGGCTCGATTATTCCCGTTAACGGCATTCTGCCGGTGGCCATTCACGCCAATGCCGCCGAAAAAGGACTGATTTGCCCGGCTGCCTGCGGACCGGAAGCCGTCTGGTCCGGCTTGAAAGATATTCTTGCGGCCGACAGTCTGTTGAGCCTGATTAACCACTTCAAGGGGCAGCAAACCCTGCCTTTTCCGCAAGCCGAAAAGCAAATGCCCGTCGAAACGCCTCTCGACATGAGTGACGTCAAAGGACAGGAAAGCGCCAAGCGGGCTTTGGAAATCGCAGCCGCGGGCGGACATAACCTGCTGATGATAGGCCCGCCCGGCGCCGGAAAATCCATGCTGGCCGCCCGTCTGCCTTCCATTCTGCCGCCGCTGACTGCCGAAGAAGCGCTTGAAACCAGTATGATTCATTCCGTTGCCGGCGAATTGAAAGACGGCAAACTTTGTTTCAGCCGCCCGTATCGCGACCCGCATCATTCCGCCTCCACTCCGGCTTTGGTCGGCGGCGGTCGCAAAGCAGCCCCCGGAGAAATTTCTCTCGCACACAACGGCGTCTTGTTTCTGGATGAACTGCCAGAATTCAGCCGCACCGCGTTGGAAGCCCTGCGCCAGCCGCTGGAAAACGGCTATATAACTATTTCGCGCGTCAATGCCCACACGGTTTATCCCGCCAAATTTCAGCTGATTGCCGCCATGAACCCCTGCCGCTGCGGCAACCTCGGCAATCCGGCCCTCGAATGCAGCCGGGCGCCCAAATGCGCCGAAGAATATCAGTCTCGGCTTTCCGGTCCTTTGCTTGATCGTATAGACATCCACATTGAAGTCCCGGCCGTCAGCCCTTGGGAAATGGCCGCCGTCAAAACCGGCGAAAGTTCGGCGGCAATCAGAGAGAGAGTCATTCGAGCCCGCGAAATTCAAAAACAACGTTTCATCGAACTTGACGAGCCGCAGTTCAGCACCAATGCACAGCTCCGCGGCCGGCTGCTTGAAGAAGTTACCCGCCTTGACAAAGATGCGGAAGAACTTTTAATCAACTTCGCCCACAAAAATCAGCTCTCGGCCCGAGCCTATCACCGCACTTTACGGTTAGCAAGAACGATTGCGGACTTGCAAAGTAGCGTAAATGTTCTTAAAATACACATCGCCGAGGCTTTGTCTTACCGTCGTAAGCTGCCTGCCAAAACAATTTAGGAGCCCTTACAGATGAAAATTTTAAAATCTGCGCCGTTTTTACTTTTCTCAGCCGTCTTTGCTGCCGGTTTAAGCCTGCCCGCCGCGGCGGACGACACCGGAGAAGTCAAAATCATCAGCCGCCAGATTGAACGCAACCTGGAACGCGTCACCCCGCGTTCACAGGGAACTCGCGCCGTTTTTAACAACAATTTTCAGCCCAGGACAAAAGCCAAAAGCAACCGCAAATTTAACGAAGGCCCCATATTCGGCGACAACGACTGCACTCGGCGCACTTGCGGCGGCGCCATGTTTGGACCGCAAACCTGCAAGAGAATCAAACTTCCCTGCGAAGACTGCGGCGATCAGCCCAAACCGGTTAAACCCCGTCCGCATATCAAAAACTACGTTACCTTGGAAGAAGACATTTTCCAAACCATACACCACCGCTGCGGCGATTTTGCCCCTCTCCAGCTGGAATGGGTGGATTTCCGTATCAAAAAAGGCCGTGACCGCACTTATTCGCGCCGGCTCGGCAATTATCGTTTCCGCATCTTCGGCTGCCGGCGCGACCAGCGTCATGCCGTTTTAAATGAGGGACGCATTATTCAAAAAGATATGGAATTTATCCGTATTTTTGAAGACAAGGTCAGCGACTGCTACAATATTGTCAAAATTCCCAACGACGTTTGCCTTTCAGGCGTCAACAAACCGCTGCCGGAATATGTACTGACGGCCGAAATCACCGATTACTTTATGAACCTCTGCGACGAATATGACTGGAAAGACGCCGAAAAAGCCAATCTGCGCACCGGATCCGCACAGATGACCGTCACTTGGCGTTTAATGGACCTCAGTAAATCTAACGTTCTCTGGAAAGGGGAATCCAACGGCTATTCCGAGGTTCCCGACGGAGAATACAATGCCGAAATGATTTTAATCGAACGGGCTTTTGCCGATGCCGTTGACAATCTGCGCCAGCTTCCCGGCTTTGAAGATCAGTTGGCCGTTCGTCAAACCCCGGAAGATTTAGAGGCTCAAAAACAGGCGCTTATCGCCATGGAACGCATGAACGACCCGGTCAAATGCCAATATCAGCCTGAAATCAAACAGGCCCAAACGCTTTGCCCGCTGCAGGAAAACAGCGGCACGGCAGCTGACGGGCAAATGTGCACGGCGCAAACCGAACCCGAACTGCTGTCAATCTGCCCGGCAGACAATCCTGACTGCAGCGGCTCCATTGAAGAACTGGGCGGTTCGGCCGGCAACGGACAATATGCCCAGGACAATCAGACGTTAATCCTCGACCAGCCGGCACAGGATTATTCCGATACCGAAGTCGCCGTCGCCGAAGTGACCCCCGTCGAAGAAAGCGGCGATACGATTGATATGGGCGGCAGCCTGAATGCCAGAGAAGCCGAAATTGCCGATGCGGCGGCCAAAGCCGAAAACCGTACGGTTCAGTTTGACGAATTCGGCAACGCGATTGAACTCAGCGGCGGAGCGGAAGACAGCGGAACACCCCCCGATTTCTGTCCGCTTGACGCCGACGGCAACCCGCAGTGCGGCGAACAGATTACCGTCGAAGAAGGAAATTACGAAGAAGAATATGCCTGTGAAGACGGAAACTTCTGCGAACCCTCCGCGTTTGAATTTCTGCATGAGGAAGACCGCAGCTGCTCCCCGTCGCCGGTACCGTTCCTTCACAAAGAAAACCGCGGCTGTGAACCGTCAATCTTTGATGACCTGTTCGGAACCAAACCTTCCTGCGCTCTTGAAGAAGAACAGGAGATTATGGTTGAAGACTTTATCGAACAACCTTACTGCCAGCCGGAATCCGACCTTTATATTGAAGAAAGCGGCGGTTTCGAGGAAAGCGGCAATTTCGTTGAAGAAGACGGCGGCGTCATTGACTTCGGCGGTGCAGTCGAAACCGACGGACAATCTTGGACTGCGCTTGATATTCCGCCGGAAGAAACCCAGGATATGATTGAACGCAACCAGCTTTGCGTCGTTAACCGCGGACCTTACGACAAACTGACACCGGAAAACATTTACAAAGTCCGCGCTTCCGTTGTCGGCGTCACCAACGCTAACGGCATGAAAGGCGCCGGATTGTTAATTTCCGATCAGTTTGTTCTCACTTCGGCCGATTTGATTGTCAAAGACAACAACCGTTACCGCCTTAAGACCATTAACGGCGTCGAACTCTCCGGCCGGGCCGTCCGTATCAACATCAAAAAGAATACGGCCCTGATTCTGCTGGATGAAAAGACTCAATTCACGCCGCTGTCGCTGAACCTTGAACTGCCGGAAATCGGTACCGGCGGCTATATGGCTCTCGGCCTGCTGGAAGACAGCGAAGGCGGCGAAGGCTACCTTGACAACAACGGCAAAGTCAGCGGCTACCGCTATTCCGACGAAAAAGGCGCCGAGATTATCGTTGACACTTTCGTCCAGACGGTAACCGTCGGCGGCGCGCTGATTGACGAACACGGCACCATCAACGGCATGTCCCACGCCGGCAAAAAGTTTGAAGACGGTCCTGATCTCTTTATTCCGATCACTACCGCCATCAATTCCGTCGGTCTTGAAATCTGCGGACAGGAAAACAAGGCGCCGAAAGTACCGATGGCCGTCATTAAACCGGTGTCCACTGCCATTGACGGTTTTACCGGTTCAAAAGAACCCAAACCGATGGATAAGAAAGGACGTAAGTAAAAAAAAGCCCCGCCCAAAACAGGCGGGGCCTTTTTTAGCCTTGCAATCGGCAAATCTTTTACCTAAATTATAAGCAATATGATTCACTGTTAAGGAAAACTCATGACCACCATTTTATGCGTCCGCAAGGGAAATGAAGTTGTCATGGCCGGCGACGGTCAGGCCACTTTGGGAGAATCAATCGTTTTTAAATCAAAATCGGTTAAAGTCCGCCGTATCGGCAGCGGCAAAATCATTGCCGGTTTCGCCGGCGCCGCCGCCGACGGCATCACACTCATCGAACGCCTTGAAGGCAAATTGGAAAAACACGCCAACCAGCTGAAACGTGCCGCCGTCGAGTTGGCCAAAGACTGGCGTATGGACAAATACCTCCGCCAGCTGCAGGCTTATATGATAGTGGCCGACAAAGACGTTTCGCTGGTCATTTCCGGCACCGGTGAAGTTATGGAACCCGATGACGGCATCATCGGCATCGGCAGCGGCGGAAATTTTGCCATGGCCGCAGCCAAAGCGCTCTACGACATCGACGGACTGAGTCTTGAGGAAATTGCCCGCAAAGCGCTTAAAATAGCCGGTGACATTGATGTCTATACCAACCATAACGTCATTATAGAAAAGGTAGATTAAAATGGCCGTATTCAGCCCCCGCGAAATCGTATCCGAACTTGACCGCTTTATTGTCGGCCAATGTGAAGCCAAAAAAGCCGTTGCCGTTGCCCTGCGCAACCGTTGGCGCCGTATGCAGCTTCCCGACAGATTAAAAGAAGAAATCGTTCCCAAAAACATTTTAATGGTCGGCCCCACCGGGGTCGGCAAAACCGAAATTTCCCGCCGCCTGGCCAAACTGGCCAAAGCGCCTTTTATCAAAGTGGAAGCTACCAAATTTACAGAAATCGGCTATGTTGGCCGTGACGTTGAATCCATCATCCGCGATCTGTTGGAAAATGCGCTGCACACCACCAAGGAAGAAATGCGCAAAAGCGTTGCCGCCAAAGCGGAAATTGCCGCCGAAGAACGCGTGCTGGAAGCATTGGTCGGCGTCAATGCCGGAGAGGAAACCAGACAAAAGTTCCGCAAACTGCTGCGGGAAAACCAGCTTAACGACAAAGAAATTGAAATCAGCGTTCTCGACAACGGCAACACCTCCATGCCGACCATTGACATTCCCGGCATGCCCGGTGCCCAAATGGGAATGATAAGCCTGGGCGACTTAATCGGCAAACCTTTCGGCGACAAATACAAAACCAAGAAAATGACCGTCGGCGATGCGTATAAAGTGCTGATGGAAGAAGAAAGCGACAAACTGCTCGACAATGACCTCATCACCCGCGAAGCCATTAAAGCGGTTGAAAACGATGGTATCGTCTTCATTGACGAAATCGACAAGATATCCGGCAAAGACGACCGCCGCGGCAGCGACATCTCCCGCGAAGGCGTTCAGCGCGACCTGTTGCCGTTAATTGAGGGCACCACTGTCGCCACCAAATACGGCATGGTCAAAACCGACCATATCCTGTTTATTTGTTCCGGCGCCTTTCACCTGTCAAAACCTTCCGACCTGCTGCCGGAATTGCAGGGACGGCTGCCCATTCGGGTTGAACTGAAAGCCCTCACTCACGAAGACTTCGTCAAAATTCTCACCGAACCGGAAGCCAATCTGATTGAGCAATATGTTGCCCTGATGAAGACCGAGAATTTTGACTTGGAATTTGAACCCGAAGCCATTGAAAAAATTGCCGATATGGCCGTCATCATCAACGAAAACGTCGAAAACATCGGCGCCCGCCGGCTGCACACGGTTCTGGAAATACTGCTGGAAGACATCAGCTTCAGCGCTTCCGACCGCAGCGGCGAAATGGCCGTCATCACCGCCGCCATGGTTGAGGAAAAGCTTGCCAAATACACGGAAGCCAGCGACTTGTCCAAATTTATTCTGTGATGGAAAAGCAACTGATAACTTACTCCCGTCAATTGCGCAGCAACCAAACAAATGCTGGTGGCTCCACGGAGCGCAGAACCGCAACGTACACTGACGTACGCGAGGACGCGAGCACCGGAAGACGCCTGCAGAAGACCGATAAAATCATGGTTCCCCTGTCTGTTTACATTCACTGGCCCTACTGCTTAAGCAAATGCCCCTATTGCGATTTTTTCAGCAAAGTTGACAAGCATGTTGATCAAAAACAAATCATTGACGGTTATCTGGACGACTTAAACTGGTATCACGACCTGACGGCCAAACAAACCGTCCAGAGTATTTTTTTCGGCGGCGGCACGCCCTCATTGATTGAACCGCAGTACATTGAAAAAGTAATTAATCATATTTTCAAACTCTGGCCGACAACAAAACAGGTGGAAATTTCACTTGAAGCGAACCCCAACACCAATCGCCCCAACCTCTTTGCCGACCTCCGACTGGCCGGCATCAACCGTCTGTCTTTAGGCATTCAGGCTTTGAACGACAAAGACCTTAAATTCCTCGGACGAACCCATAATTTAAGCCGGGCACTCCATGCCGTTGACGAAGTAACACGGCTGTTTGACAACCACTCTGCCGACCTGATTTACGCCCGGCCCGGACAAACCGCGGAAGCCTGGAAACAAGAACTGAACCAGATAAGCGAACTCGGCCTGAAACATCTCTCGCTCTACCAACTGACCATCGAAGAAGGCACCTTTTTTGCCCGCAAAGGCATCAAACCGATGGATGATGAACCGGCAGCCGAACTCTATGCGCTGACACAGGAATTTCTGGCAGCAAAAGGCTATCCGAAATATGAAGTTTCCAACTTTGCCCACCCCGGTTATGAATCAATCCATAATCTGGCCTATTGGCGCGGACAAAACTATCTCGGGATTGGCCCCGCCGCCCACGGACGCATCAAAACAACCGATAAAATTTATGCCTCGACCCACCATCGGCAACTGGAAGAACTGACCCCGCAGGAACGGGCGGAAGAATTGATTATTATGGGATTGCGCATCCGTGAAGGAATCAACAAAGAAAACTTCCGCCGTCAATGCGGATTGGAACTGACCGGCTTTGTCAACGACAAAGCCAGACAAAGCTTAATCCGGCAAAAACTTCTGTTTGAAGACAAGCACAGCCTGCGTGCCGCCAACCGGGGTTTTTTGCTTCTCAACAAAATCATCGAAGAACTCTGCCGTTAGTCAATCACTCCGTAATTACCGTTCACCAGCAGCAAAAGCAGAAAAAGAAAAAAAATCATCGAAAAACCGGCCTTAACCGAAATATTGTCCGGAACTTTACGATACCTGTTCAGCACAAAAACAAAAATCGGCGACGTCAGCAGCAAAGCAATCACATATCCCGGATTGGGAGCAATCCGCAAAGCCAGTGTTTTGGCCGTAATCAGAGCCCAACTGAAACTGACGACATACAAACCGGCCTTAACCAGTTTCCATTCAAAAACGTTTTTGAAAAAGCCCTTTAAACCGGGTTTAACCGTTTTGGCATACCAATAACTGTTATAACAGCCGCTGACAAACGTTGCCACAGTCAGATAATAGGCCACACCCTGCCAGGCGTTTGAACCGTGCAGGGCAATTTCTTTGGTAATAATGCTCATTCCCGCAAAAGCAAAAACAACCGGAAACATATACCAAACCAACGCTTTGGAAACCGGCGACTGCACCATTTGCCAATAGCTCACCGTAAACCCGAACAAAACTAAGATTAAGCTCATAAACACCGTTGCGTTCTGCAATAAACCCCAAAACAAATGCGGGGTCAAAAACCACCAGAAAATCGTTGTAATCAGCGCCGACAAAGCCATAACCCGGGAAGTCGGCCCCGCTCCGTAATCTGCCGAAGCAAAAAACAGATGTGAATCATATACGCCGATTAAAAAACCTTGAAAAATCAGCAGAAAATAATAATAAGCATCATCGGGAACCGGCAGAAAAAACAAAAACGGCAGAAAGAAAAAAGATATTCCGAACCCGCGCCAGATTCCCAGCAAATAACCGTTAAACTTATAATGCTGGTTCACCAGCGTATATAACGCCGTAAAAAAACCGTAAATCAGGCCGTCGATAATCCAAAGCATTGAATATTCTCCTACCCGGCCTATATATGCTCCGACAGAAACAATTAAAGGGAACAGGCATAAAAAAAGCGCCCTGTTCTGACACGGGCGCTTTGAAAGCCGTTCGGCTTACAGATGGGAATTCAGCCAGCTGACCAAAGAAGCCTGAGAATTCAAACCGACTTTGGTGTCAATCTGCTTGCCGTCTTTAAACAGGAACATAGTCGGAATACTGCGAATACCATATTGGGCAGCCGTGTTCGGAGATTCATCGACATTCATTTTGCAGATTTCGACTTTGTCTCCCATCTCTTTGGAAACTTCTTCCAAAATCGGGCCGAGCTGACGGCAGGGGCCGCACCATTCCGCCCAAAAATCCACCAGAACCAAACCGTTGGCTTTTAGTACTTCAGTTTCAAACTGGCTGTCCGAAATTTGTTTCATAGCTTTTCCTTTCCTAATTATAAATAAGTGTCATCAGATGTATCTAATATAATTGAAATTTTTATTTATTAAAGACTTATTATCTAAAAAACTCACTCAATCTGCATAATCTGCGCCGTATCCGTCCACAAGATATAGCTTTGCACTTGTTTTGCCGGATAAATGCGAGCCAGCAAGTCCCGGTAGGCCCGCAGCTGTTTGACATAAACCGGAGGCACGTCAGCCGGCGTTTTGGCGGCCGGTCGATTCGTTTTAAAATCAACAATCATAACCTTGTTTTCCGTCACCACCAAACGGTCAACCTGCGCGGAAATAATTTTGCCGTCCGCCTCGCCGATAACCGGAACTTCAGCCTTTGATCCCGGACCGAACAACGAACCGAATTGCGGATTATTCAGCAGCGTCAAAACCTCTTCGCGGATTCGCCCGGCCTGCGCCGATGTCAGTTCCGGCGCATTTTTCCGTAAAAACTCATCAATAATCTGCGTCTTATCGGCAGAATGAACATCCGGCATAAACTGAAGCAGCTTATGAATAATCCGTCCGCGGCGGTAACGGTTTGAACCGTCTTCGCCGATGGGAGACACCAGAGCCACATCGTTGTCATCTTCATCCGGCCGCGACGGCGTATAAGGTTTTGCCAGAGGATTTTCTTCTGCGGCCGGATGCGTCAGCCACGGAAAATCCGGCCGTGTCAGTTCTTTGGTAACACCTGTCTGTACCGCGGCAACATCCAGTTCCTGCGGCGTTTCGTACACAACTTTTTCAGTTTCGTCCGTCTGCCCGATAGCCGACAGACTGCGTTTGCAAATACCGTACCATGATTCGTCTTTAACCGCTGTTCCTTTACGGTAACCGCAAATACAAAGCCGATCTTCCGCACGGGTCAAAGCCACATACAACAGCCGCTTATATTCCTCATTGGCACGGATGATTTCTTCGTCTTTAATCCGATTGCAGTTCTTGTCATAATCCCCCGAAGAAAGCGGATAATAAAACAAATCATCCCACAACAGGCCGCTTTCTTTCCGCACATTCACCATTCGCACCGTATCCGGCAGAATAACTATCGGTGCCTGCAAACCTTTGGAACCGTGAACCGTCATAATCCGCACCGCATCGGCCTCGCTTTGCTCCAGCTCGCGCTTTATTTCGACCTCGTCGCCGGCAATCCACTGCACAAACCCCTGCAAACTCGGTATATGTTCTTGCTCATAAGCCAGCGTCAAATTAACAAACTCGTCCAGCCCGTCTTCAACCTCCAGCCCCATACGCTCGACAAATTTCTTACGGCCGCCCTGCTTGTTGAGCACATAGCCGTATAGCTCAAACGGACGTACATAATCCGCCATGTCCAACAGTTCCCGCAGTTGCAGATACGTCCGGCGGTAATCCGGGTTATCGCACAGTCTGGTCCAAACCGAAGCCCCGCCGCGATTATAACATAGCACAAACAAATCATCGTCATTCAAACCGAACAACGGCGATTTCAAAACCGTCGCCAAGGTCAAATCATCGGTCGGCAACAGCAGAAACTGGCCCAGTGCCACCAAATCCTGCACCGCAATTTGTTCCAGCAGCCTGATTTTATCCACCCCCGAAACGTTAACTCCGGCGTTTTTGCATTCACGCACCATCTCCTCAACAAAGCTGTTGCGCCGCTGCACCAAAATCATATAGTCGCGGTAGCGCACCGACCGGTTCTGCGAAACCAGAATATCCCCGCGCGAGACCTGCTCTTTAATTTTGGCGGCAATCATCTTGGCCAGTCGCGATGAGGTCGATTCCCCCGGCACGCGCTCCACCGGCGGCCGCCACATATCGGGATTTTCGCCTTCCTGCGGCTCGACCAGAGGCCAGAGTTCCACCCGTCCGCCGTCTCCCAGACGAAACGGAATATGCGTTATGTCTTCACCTTCCAGAACCACGCCCTGCTTGGCATACTCATCGCCAAAAACCGTATTCACGCTGTCCAGCACCGTTGCCGTTGAACGGAAAGAAACTTCAAGTTTCACTTCATCAAAATTTGAAGCCTTTGCCGCAAAATACCGCCGCATATTTTCAAATTCCCGCGGATCGGCCCCCTGAAAACTGTAAATCGACTGTTTGCGGTCACCCACGGCAAAAACCGTCCGTACTTTGTCCGCTGCCCCCAATCCGTTAAAAAACTCCTCCGTCACCGCTTTGACAATTGCCCATTGGTTGGGCGAAGTGTCTTGTGCTTCGTCAATCAATACATGATCAATACCGCCGTCCAGCTTATAAAGCACCCAATCGGCCACGCTTTTGTTTTCCAGCAAATCTCTGGTTAAAACAATCAAATCTTCATAATCCATTTTGGAATGGATTTTTTTATAACGGTTATAACCGCCGATAAGTTCCTCCGCCAAACTCAGAACCGCCGCCGTCGAAGCAAAAACCCGCAGACCGGCAGCTTTGCTTTCCAACTCCGACAAATTTTCCGCTTCGCGGTAAAAAATCTCCTCCAGCCGCGGACAGGCGGACAAGACTCCTTTGCTGCCGGCCTTGGCTTTGGGTTTTCCTTCCTTGGTTAAAAACAGCTTTTGAAAAGTTTCAAACTCCTCCGCCGGAAACTCTCTCTCCGCCAGTCCGGCCAAAACCTCTGCATTTTTAACATCGGTTGCAGTCCCTTTAAACCAGGCCTCACGCAGCTCTTTCAAATCAGTCCGGTTAAGACCGGCCATATATCGTTGCCGCAAAGACGATTCGCTGTCATCCGGATTAACTTCCAGCCGTGCTGCCAAGGCAGCCCGCAGAGCCAACTCGTCGGGATACGCCGATAAAAGTTTGCTGATTTTGTTCCGGTTAGCGGCAATTGTCTCCATAATCTGGGGAAATTTGAATTCGCTCACCTGCTGGGTCAGAAAAGCCAAAGCCTGCCCGACTGCACTCTCCGGTTCATCTTCAATTTTTTGCAACAGTTTTTTCTGAATATCTGCCAAAGCCTCGGAAGCCGTGCGGTCGTCCATCACCTCAAAATACGGCGAAATTCTTGCCTCTAAAGGAAATCTTTTTAAAATTTCCTGACAAAAACTGTGTATGGTCTGAATTTTCATTCCTCCCGGCGTATCCAGCAAAACTGCAAACAACTGCCTTGCCGTCGCTTCCAGTTTTATATATGCTTCCCGGCTGTCCGGCAGATTTCCCAACAATGCTGAAAGCTCTTTATGAAGTGTTTCGTCATCAGCAACTGCCCAGCGGCTGAGCCGCCCGGCAATGCGTAAGCTCATTTCCACCGCCGCCGCTTTGGTATAGGTCAAACAAAGAATTTTTGACGGCGCTACGCCGCTCAGCAGCAACCGCAGAACCCTGTCAGACAACACCTTGGTTTTGCCGGTTCCCGCCGATGCTTCCACCCAGACGGATTTAAGCGGATTCGCCGCCCGCCGCTGCTGCGCGGTCGCTAATTTTCCCCGCTCTTTTCGTGCCGCGGAAATATCTTCGCCGTTCATCATAACAACTCCTGAAATTGAAGTGAAACCACACGGAGCACAGAAGCGGAGCGGACATAGCAGTATGTGAGCATTTGAGCACCGGATAATGTCTCCGGGTCTTCAATAAAACTATTCTTCCTCAACAACGGACCACTCCTTCACCCTCGCCAACTGTTCATAATCCGAATATTTCGGCGCATAACGCGGATTGGGCTTACTGATATAGGCGGTATCGGGAAAATCAAATAATGTCGCCAGCTCCCGCAGATTTTTCAAATTGGTGTTCAAAATATCGTCCACCTCTTCGTCCAATCGCGTTTCTTTGCGCCCGAGCTGCCAATAAATCAGGGCGGCAACCTCTTTCGCCGGAATACCGTCAAAACCGCCTTCCCGGGCAATCAAAGCTTCTATCGGCAACTGCGGCGCATAACCGGCGCGCACTTCTTTCGGACTGCGAGCTTCTCCGGTTTTATAATCAATGATATTAATCCGCCCGTCGGCGGTTTCATCTACCCGGTCGGCTTTGGCCGTAATGGTAAAAGGACCGGCCGGCGCTTCAAAACGGAAACGCCCCTGAACCTCGTTATGCACTTCACGGACCGACGGACGATAATCGTTTTCCGCCGTAACCAGCCAGTCAACCGTCTTTTCAAAATGAGGCCACCAGAAAGCTCTGGTTTCGGCGGCAATTTCGTTTTCCGCAAAATAAGCCCGTCCCAAAGCCAGCAGTTCTTCCTTGGCATTTGGCGGAAACTGACGGTTATATTTGCGGTTAAACTGCTCTAAAACCGCATGGATAATCGTACCGTAATCGGCAAAGGTAACCTCTTGTTCCAAATCGTCCAGCTTTTTCAGCCGCAAAATGTATTTGGCAAAAATAATATACGGGTCACGCATCCAGTATTCCACCGCACTGGCCGACAACTCCCGCGGCCGGGCGCTCACCGGAGGTTTCGGCGCCGGCGGCAGCAAACGGGTAAACGTCTCGCTGCGGTCAAGAAATCTCGCCCAGCTGCGAAAAACAACATCTTCCAAATTTTCAATCGGAATATTCAGCGCCTTCAGAACCGTTTCCAAACGCATCCACCAGCGGGACTTGACCATCGGCGTCCCCGCCACTCTTTCCGCCCGGGTCAGATAAACCTCTTCATTCGCCAGCAGCTGACTGAAATCATAAGCCCCGACCCCGACCGTCCGCTCCGGCAGAGGAAAACCGAACTCCCGCTTCATCGGCCGCGACATCCAGGGATCGGCCGTTACGGCCTGCGGCCAGATGTTTTCATTCACTTCGCCGATAATAACCCGGTCAAAATGCACCAGACGGGCTTCTATCGGCCCCAAAATGCTCAGGCGCGGATGGGTGCCGTATTTCGGACGAACCGTTACCCCGGCCATCAATGCCTCCAGCAAACCGCGATATTCACCGCCGCTGATCTCTCCCAAAACGCCGGCTTCGGCATACAAATCGGCAATAAAAGCGGCAGCCGCTTCTCCGGCACCGCCTTTCCACAAAACCTGAGCTCCGTCTTTCCCCGGAACCGCAGCCAAAACTTCCGCCGTTTTAATATGCAGCGCCAATAAATTCTTAAAATCAACCGCCGGCTGCCGCAAAGCTTCCGCCAAATCACGCATGGCCTCTTTAAACCGCAGGACAAAAGCGGTCAGGGTTTCATCCTCTTTGCCGCTGCGCAAAACTTTCTTTTCATACTCGCGGGCCGCTTTGCGCACCAGAAACCCGTCTTCTCCCAAACAGGTCAGCGGATGTTTGAGCAAACTCAGAAAAGCAACCGGACGAAACTCTTCTTCACAAGCCTGAACCGTCAGCCGCAGAAAAATGCCCAGCGGTGTCAAGGCCAGCGGCTTACCGGCAGAATCATCCACTTTCAGGTTCCAGCGTTCCAATTCGGCAGCCACCCGCCGCGCCAGATTTCTGTCCCCGGTAACCAATGCCGCCGTTTTTTCCGGCGTTTCAACCGCCTCTCGCAGCAACAGAGCAATGGTCAGAGCTTCCTCCCGCATATCGGCACAGTTAACCAGCGTTATACCGTCTGCCGCCTCATGCCTGATTTTCTTCCCTGCAATATCCCGCCATTTTTCGGTAGTGGCCGCCGGACGCATAACCTCGCTGATTAAAACTTCCCGGCCGAAATTTTCCGGTGCCTGCAAATCGGGAATATCTTCCCGTCGAACTGTCAGATAATCCAACAGTTCTTTCAATTCGTGCTGCGGATGCGTCTCATCAATTTTTTCCCAGGCCTCGTCTTCCAGAAACTTGTCGATTCCCGCCAGATAAAGCTCTCCTTTTTCCAGACTAAGCACCGTTTTAACCAGTTCTTTCATCAGCGGAAAGGCAGCCGTCGTTCCGGCTGCGACAATTCGTTTGACCGGCGGATTCTGCCGCCACAAATCAATCTGCGCCCGCAGCAGACGGTTACGCCGGTCACTGGCGTCAATCAATTGCCGTTCGGCCAAAATCTGCGGCCAATATTCGGTAATAATCTGCAAAAATTTGAGCGTTTCCTGCCAATGAACGGCATATTCTTCCGGCACCAAATCTGTCAGCCGGTCAAACGAAAGGCCCTGATTGTGAACCGTATCAATCAGATTAGCCAGTTCCTGCGCCAGATAGCAGGCCTGATTCGCCGCCAGTTTTTCAATACCGTACTCTATCGGTTTGGCCATAATGATTTTGGTGAACAGCAACAGCCTCTCCGCCCGGCTGATAGCCGGTGCCAGCGTTGCCAAAGCGGAAGACTGGTCAAATCCGGTCAGAAACAGCTCGTCTTCTTCCACGTCGCCGATAGGCAGCATCTGCGGCAGCAGTGTCGGCGCCAACCCCTGCAAACGCACAAAAGCGTCTTTCAGCGCCTTAACCGCCCGGCGGTTCGGCAGCAGAAAAAGAACATCCGTCAGCTCCAGTTCCCGGCCGTGGTACTCTCTCAGAAAATGCCCGGCCAGAACTTCGGCAAAAGCACAACCCGCCGGAATATTGTAAATTTTATCAGTCATGGCTGAGAGTTTAAAACAGCCAGTTTAATAGTCAACAAAAACCTCACCCTTTTATTTGTTAGCAGAAACGTTTTTAGGGGTTGTCTTCTCGGTCGAAAAATGTTATGAAAGACAAAAATCATCAAAATACGGAAAGACATGTCAGCAGTAAACAACTATGAAAAGGCTTACCTGCCTTCGCGCATCACCGCGGTCAGGATTGCCAACGGCTATTTGCAGGAACGGATTTACCACGGTTCCAACCAGCGGATTATCTTTGAACACGGAATCCATGTGTTTAACGTTGCCAAAATTGCCGAGAACATCGCCCGCCAAACCGGAAAGCTCAACCCCGACATTGCTTATGTTCTCGGGCTTCTGCACGACATCGGACGAATTAAAGACGAAACCGTCACCAAAGTTCCGCACAGTATTGAAGGCTACAATTACCTGCGTAAAATCGGTTTTCCCGATGCCGCGCCGATTTGCATTACCCATAATTTTATTGACCCGGACATTAAAGCCGAAGACTTCCCCACTTATGATGAAAAATCTTTTGCCTTTGCCCGCGGTTTTCTCAAAAAAGTCCGCTACAACGATTATGACCGCCTGATTCAGCTGGCCGACCTGTTCTCCCGCGGCAAAGAAATTCTCAGCATCCGCCAGCGACTGGACAAGAACAAACAGTTCTATCACATCAAAAACCTGTCTTACGAAGACAAGGCGTTTAACCTGCGCGATTATTTTAACCGCAAATATAATCTTGACGTGGAACAGATTGTTGCCGACACGTTTAATATGCACAAACACGCGCACAAATCCGATGACCGTGCCGTCTTTCTTATTCTGCCGCCGGCACCGAACCTCATCAACGCCCGCAAACGCTCAATTATTTAAACAGCGGATTCTGACTGAAATAATCTTCGGCAACCTTGGTCGATTCCGGCGTTCCGACATGAAACCATTTGCCCTTATGCAGATAATATCCCAAACGGTGAGCTTTTTCTAACCGGTCAAAAATATCTATCAGCCAGTAACGGCCTTCCGGTTCATTGTCAAACACCCGCGGATGCACAATCAAAACCCCGCCGTATAAATAAGCCGCATGAACCTCTTTGCTGCGCCGCCGAACCGGATAGCCCTCGGCATCAATGTCATAATCGCCGTTTGCCATCGTATGATAAGAATTTTCCAAGGGCAGCAGCATCAGCATAATGTCGTATTTGTCATCATCCCAGGCATCCGTCATTTCTTTTATCAAATTTCCGCCCTCGGCTTCGGTCCACAGCGCATCACTGTTCACAACCACAAACGGCTCACGCTTCATTTTCGGCAAAGCATGTTTAATTCCGCCGCCGGTTTCCAAGGCTTCTTCCTCTTCCGAAAAAATAAAATTCAGTTCCCTGTTGCCGGCCAGATGAGCTTTAATCATATCGCCCTTGTAACACAAATTAACCACGCAGTCTTTTATCCCGGCATCGGCCAAACGGCGAATATTGTAATCTATCAGACTTTTTCCGGCAACTTCGACCAACGGTTTGGGTCTGTCGTCCGTCAGCTGCAACATTCTTTTTCCTCGTCCGGCAGCCAAAATAAAAGCTTGCGTAATTTCGGTCATCTCACTTCTTCCTTTAAAATAAAAACGGAGAGCGTTCCCGCTCTCCTTGCTTTTTACGCCTAATTGGCAAAAATTTCTTTAACAAATTTTTCCAAAGCCCGGCCGCGGTGCGATATTTTATCTTTTTCCGCCGCCTCCATCTGGGCAAAAGTTCGGCCGTCTCCCTCATCGGGAACAAAAACCGCATCAAAGCCGAAACCGTTGCTGCCGGCTTTGGCTTCGGCAATTTTCCCGTCAACAAAACCTTTGAAAACAGCCGCTCCTTCCGGATTCTCGGGCAAAGCCAGCGCCAGACAACAAGAAAAATGAGCCTTGCGCCCGCGGGAAGAATTTTTTGCCAAAACATCTTTCAGTTCCGCCAAAAGTTTATCCATGCCCTTGTCAAAATCGCGGTTCGGCGCATAACGTGCGGTAAAAACTCCCGGCCGCCCGTCCAATGCATCGACACACAAACCGGAATCGTCCGCCAGACAAGGCAGTCCCGAAAGTTTGGCCAAAGCACAGGCTTTCAGCCTGGCATTTCCTTCAAAAGTCGTCGCCGTTTCTTCAACATCGGGCAAACCAAGTTCCCCCGCCGAAACCACTTCCACCCCGTAAGGCATCAGCATTTCACGGATTTCACCGACTTTTCCCTGATTGTGCGAAGCAATCACTAATTTTTTGATTTCCATAACTTCTGCTCTTTTTAATTTGACATCTAATATTTTAATAATGGTTTTCTCACCTTCAAAATATCAGAAACTTTTCGTTTGTAAAGAACTGTTATTTCCCCAAAGCTTCATGCTGCTTGGCAATCAGCTCCCGAATTCCTTTCCGGGCCAAAGAAAGAAGCTCGTTAAAATCGGCTTCTTCAAACGGGTTTCCTTCGGCCGTTCCCTGAATTTCAACAATTTTGCCGCTTTCGGTCAGCACAAAATTCATATCCGCCTGCGCATTGGAATCTTCGATATAATCAACATCGGCCACTTTGCAGCCTTCGTGAATGGCGCAGGAAACCGCTGCAACATGCTCTTTTATCGGATTTTCCTTAATTTTTTTCATCGCCAAAATCTTATCCATTGCCAGTGACAAAGCAACGAACCCCCCGGTAATCGATGCTGTCCGGGTTCCTCCGTCGGCCTGAATTACATCACAGTCCACACACAAGGAAATGTCTTTCATTTTGGTCAAATCAACCACCGCACGCAAAGAACGCCCGATAAGGCGCTGAATTTCCTGTGTCCTGCCGGAAGGCTTTTTCAGTTCACGGGGAACTCTGACTTGCGTTGCCCGCGGCAGCATACCATACTCAGCAGTAATCCAGCCCCGGTTTTGCCCCCTCAGCCAGGCCGGAACTTTTTCTTCCATGCTCACGGTACAAACCACATGCGTGTTGCCGCACTTAATCAAACAGGAACCCTCGGCATAAGGATTAAAATTCGGAATAATCTCAATCTGACGGATTTCATCATTTTCACGTCCGGAATGTCTCATCATTATCTCTCTTTTCAGTTATAAATTTATATTGCTCCGGTTGCCGGCCAGACAAATTTTTACAGATGACCGAAACGCAGCAGATTGTAATACTTATACAGCGACCCGTCTTCCACGTCCCAGCCAAAGTTCTTAATCATGGCATTTTTTTTCATTTCGGTAATTGTTTGCGGATTATTATAAAACGTATCCAAAACTTTTTGCAGAGTTTCGGCATAAGCGTTGACATTGTTCTTCAGGCGTTTGGCTGTCAGATTATTGCCGTAAACCCGCCGCCCTTCGGTAAAGAAAACCTCGGTACGGAAACCGTTGACGCCGTCGTCAACCGTATCGACCAGCCCGCCCGTTGACATTGCCACCGGCAGAGCGCCTTTTGCCATGGCTTCCATTTGGGTCAGACCGCAGGGTTCAAAGCGGCAGGGCATCAGATAAAAATCCGAAGCCAATTGAACCGCATAGGCAAACTGATCGCGATAACCGCGAAAGACAAATATACGTTCTCCCGCTTTGGGATTAATTTGGGATATCTTGTCTTTCAGATGCGTCAAAATAGCAAAATTCGTATCATCGCCGGCGCCGCCCATCACAAAAATCGGCAGTTCCTTTTTGAAATCGTCAAATTCGTGAATCAACTTCAAAATTGCCTGCGCCGCAATATCATAGCCTTTTTGTTCGACCAGACGGCTGGTTGCGCAAAAAATCGGCGTCTCCGCCGGATTTTTGACTGACTGGGAAATATCCTCAAATTTATAAATGTCTATCAGGGGAATGACTGATTTCTTATAATCGGGATCCGCAGCAATTTTGGAAATCAACTTGATGAATTCGGCTTTATTATGGTTTTTGGCCTCAAGACTGTTTTCATCAAAAACCCGAAAATCAAATCCCTGAAAATAAGTGTTCAGCCCCTCAATTTTTTCTTTGTTCGGCGAAATGAGCTTTTTTTCATAACCGTTGACAATCCCGAAGAAATTGCGGTGATCTTTGCGTATTTTCAAAATATCGCGAAAATCAAAACCAAACCCCAATTCCTTGGAAACTTCTTCCATATAGTTTTTGGAAACGGTTACCACCCTGTCTGCCAGATGAAAATTGCAGGAAGCCTGATTATAGCAGTCGCTCACAATCAGAGTATTTGTTGCCCGGGGATTGCTGTTCTTAATCGCTTTGGCATTTTTGAACACCAACGTTGCCGTGTTTTCATAAAGCGAATTCAAAATGCGGGAAGTATTGTCATAATCCCACCCCTGATAACCCAAATGATGCGCGACATGCACAATCGGCAATGCCTTCATTTTCTCCGCCAGCTCCGGACTCATCCGCTGCGCTTCAATCTGCGCTTTGGTAAAATACTTGGTCAGGCCGGACAGCGCACCGCTGTGCCAGTCATTGGCAATCAAAACATTGGGCCGGGAAATGTCCTTAATTTTTCCTTCAAAAATTTCTTTCAGCAGCTCATAAACCGCTTTGGAAAAGAAAGCAAAACGTTCAACTTCGTTAATTCCGAACTCGTTCATCACATAACAGCCGTCCTGGGCCGACGGATTGTCCGGATGCGGATTGATTGAAAAAAAGCGGTCATTGGCCAGAAAAATATAATTCGTATTATTGAAAACGCCGGTATAAACCGTTACTTTAAACTTATGCAGTGCCGGCCGGTCGGCGGCAAACGGAACCGTGATAACCCTGATTTTCTTCAGCTGGATTTTCTTGTTTTCGGTACCGGTATAAACATCGCCTTCAAAAGCCGCTTTTTTCTTTTTGGTGTCTCCCAGATACATCGGGGTAACCACTGAAAGCTGCTCGCCGTTTTTGCCGAAAACATGGTTAAAAACTTCCGGCAGCTCGGATGCGATCATTCCTAAACCGCCCCACTTCATAAAAGTGGCGGTTTCGGCCGAAATCATCCATGAATTGATTTTTTGAATTTCCGGCCAGGGATTTTTTCCCAGACATTGTTTTTTGGAAAGGTTCTGAATTTCGGAGAGAATGGGATTGTTGACAACATTATAAGAGAGAACAAATTTCTTTTTATTAAAGGCTTTTGGTAGTGGTCTTAGCTGATTTTGCACATCAAAATTCACGGCATTGGCATTCATATCTGTTAACTCTCTTCATCAAGAAAAATAATTAATCTAATTGTAACGCAGTCAGCCAAAAAATCCAGATTTAAAATTAAACTGTTATTACTCTTGACTTGTTATACTTTAGTTACTAAATTTCCTCTATATATACATGCTTTCTAAAAAAATTTAAAGAGGAAAAATAATGAAAAAGTTCAAAAAAGAACCCGCCCCCGATAAAGAAAATTTGAACGAAGATATTACCGAGGCAGAAGAAGAAATCGCCGCTGAGGAAGAGGAAGCAAAAACCGCTGCAGCTGATGACGAAATCGAAAAACTCCAAGCCGAAAACCGCCAGCTGAAAGAAGAATTTCTGCGCGCTTACGCTGATGCCGAAAACACCAAAAAACGCTGCGCTCAGGAAATTGAAAAAAACAACAAATATGCCATTTCGTCTTTTGCCAAAGACCTGTTGACCGTTGCCGACAATCTGCACCGCGCCATCGACGCCATCGGCAAAGACAATTCCGAAAACTGCGAAGCGCTGCGTAAAGGTGTTGAACTGACCGAAAACGAACTCACCAAAGTCTTTAACAAATTCGGCATCAAAAAAATGGAAATTATGGACACCGTTTTTGATCCGAACTTTCATCAGGTCATTCAGGAAGTCGAAGACAAAGAAAAACCCAACGGCACAATCATTGCCGAATTGCAAACCGGCTATATGCTGAACGACCGTATTCTGCGGGAAGCCATGGTCGTCGTTACCAAAGGCGGAAAATAATCCTGCAAAGCCCGTTCACAGCCCCGTTCAAACGGGGCTTTTTTATACCCGCGTGCTTGAAATTCGCCATAGTTCTTATTGTCACTTGCAAGAGCTGGAAACTCTTCTGCAAGAATTAATAAATCCCGCTTATGCGGAAGTCCGACTGCTTTTAATTAAAGAACTTCACGGCGTCCCACATGATCAGCCGCCGATATCAGCCCTTCCTGCTCCATACGGTCAATTAATGAAGCCGCCCGGTTATAACCGATACGCAACTTACGCTGAATATAGCTGGTTGACGCTTTCTTGTCCTGCTGAACAATCGCCACCGCCTGAGCGTAAAGGTCTTCTTCGCCTCCGCCGCCGAAATCGCCTTTGTCAAAGACTGCGCCGCTGTCCTTTTCATTCAGTTCTCCTGCGGTAACCCCTTCAACATATTCCGGCGCCTTCTGCGACTTGATAAACTCAACCACGCCCTCTATCTCGGCATCGCTGGCAAAAGCTCCGTGAATACGGATCGGGCGCAAACCGGCCGGCATATAAAGCATATCGCCTTTGCCCAGCAGCTGCTCGGCCCCCTGCTCACCGAGAATGGTGCGGCTGTCGATTTTGGAAGTAACCTGAAAAGAAATGCGGGTCGGGAAATTGGCCTTAATCGTACCGGTAATAACGTCAACCGACGGACGCTGGGTTGACATAATCAGATGCAGCCCGGCCGCACGTGCCATTTGGGCCAAACGCTGAATAGCCGCCTCGACTTCTTTGCCGGCCACCAGCATCAGGTCGGCCATTTCATCCACCACAATCACAATATAAGGCAACGGGGTCAAATCCAGCTCCTGCTCTTCATAGATAGGTTTGCCGGTTTCGCTGTCAAATCCGGTTTGAACCGTTCGCTTAACCGATTTTCCGCTGGCCCGCAGCTCGGCCAGTTTTTGGTTATAGCCGGCAATGTTGCGCACGTTCAGCTGCGCCATTGCCCGATAGCGGTCTTCCATCTCCTTAACCGCCCATTTCAAACCGATAACCGCCTTGGCCGGGTCGGTAATAACCGGAGTCAACAGATGCGGAATCCCGTTATACATTGAAAATTCAAGCATTTTCGGGTCAATCATAATCAATTTGCATTCTTCCGGACGCATACGGAACAACAATGATAAAATCATTGAATTGACCCCCACGGATTTACCGGAACCGGTCGTACCGGCAACCAGCAAGTGCGGCATTTTGCTCAAATCGGCATACACATCTTTGCCGCCGATGTCTTTGCCCAAAACAACGTTCAGCTCATTTTTGGAATTCATAAAATCCGGATCTTCAAACAAATCGCGCAGCCAAACCGTTTCACGGTTTTTGTTCGGCAATTCAATACCGATGGTATTGCAGCCCGGAACCACCGCAATACGAACCGAAATCACCGACATTGAACGGGCAATATCATCGGCCAAACCGATAACCCGGGCCGACTTGGTTCCCGGCGCCGGTTCAAGCTCATATAACGTAACCACCGGTCCCGGACGAACCTTCACGATTTTGCCGTTGACGCCGAACTCCTGCAACACGCTTTCCAATTCCCGGGCAATATTGTCCAGCTCTTCTTTGCTGACATTGTTACCGCCTTTGTCTTTCGGACGTTTCAGCAAATCAACGCTCGGACGTTGATAACCGTCATCCGAAACATCTCCTTTCGGCATATTCTTTTCCTTGCGAAGCGGCGCTTTGTCCGCCGGTTTTTCCTCCCGCGCCGCAATCTGACGTTCGCCAAATCCCGGTTCAATCCGTTCTTCTTCAGCTTTCGCTTTGGCTTTACCCGCTTTGCGGCTTTTCTTGGCCGGTTTGTCCGCCTCTTCCGGCAAATACGGACGCTTGCGGAAACTGAACATCAGCGCAAAAGCTGATTTGAAAGCCTTCAGAACCTTCCAAACCGCCAATGCCGCGGTACGGATACCTTTCCACCAGGTTTTATAAGTAATTCCCATAACATAATCAAAAGCGAGCCAGGCCAGCAACAGCAAAATGGCCCCGGCCCATACCTGCGCATAACCATATTTATAAATAATGCTGATAAAACTCATCAAATGGCGGCTTAAAAATTTTCCCATAAATCCGCCCATTTCGAAAGCGCCCATCCACGAAGGAAGCAAGGCCAGAAATGCGGCAAAAAAATTAACTCCCAAAATCCAGGCCGCCGTCCGGCTGTACGGATGCAAAAATTCTTTTTGCCGCAGCAGCGTATAGCCCCAAACCGGAAAAGCCAGTAGAAATACCGGCAAGGCCAAACCAAAACTCTTTAAAACACAATCGGCAAGATAAGCTCCCGGATAACCAAGATAGTTACGCACCGGCAGCACCCCTGCGGCATTGGCACCGGGATCCTGAGGATGATAACCCGCCACGGCGGCAAAAACCGCAATAAAAATTAAAATAAGAATCAGCCCGCCCAAGCGTTCAATCAGCCGCCGCATTAAAGATTTTTGTTTTTTGGTTTTCTTTTTAGCCATTTTTCTCACCTGTTTATCCGAAATTAAGCCCATTATAGTCAGAAATCATCAACAGATTATTAATTTTGCAAAAATCCCCGCTGCCGCAAACCTCTGACTAACCGCGGATTAAAACTTGACTTTTTGCACAAAAACGCTAAACCTGAACAGTACATATGAATAACAAATAGAGGTTTTTTAGATGAAATATACCTTTGTATTCCCCGGCCAGGGTTCACAATTTGTCGGCATGGGGAAAGAACTTGCCGATAATTTTCAGTCGGCACGGGACGTATTTCAAGAAGTCAACGACGCTGTTTCTCAGGATTTGTTCAAATTGATGGTTGAAGGGCCGGAACACGAGCTGACGCTCACCGCCAATGCCCAGCCTGCCCTTATGGCCAATTCCATGGCCGTCGTTCGCGTATTGGAAAAAGATTTCGGAATCAAACTGAAAGACAAAGCCAGCTTTGTCGCCGGACATTCTTTGGGCGAATATTCGGCTGCTTGCGCTGCCGGCGTCTTCTCTCTGCGCGATACCGCAAAACTGTTGCGGACCCGCGGTGAAGCTATGCAACAGGCCGTCCCGGTCGGGGTCGGCGGCATGGCTGCTGTGATTGGCGTTTCTTATCAGGATGTCCAGGCTTTGGCTGAAGCCTGCGCTGACGATAACAACCTTTGTGTTGCCGCCAATGACAATGCTGACGGCCAGGTCGTCCTTTCCGGACATATGGCCGCCATCGACAAAGCCGTTGAAATTGCCTCTGAATTCGGAGCCAAGCGCTGCATCAAACTTCCGGTCAGCGCACCTTTCCACAGCCCTCTGATGCAGCCTGCGGCTGAAGTTATGGCTAAAGCTCTGGCAGAAGTCGAAGCTCATAAAGCTGAAATTCCGCTCATTGCCAATGTTTTGGCAACGGCTATCAGCGATGAAAAAGAAATTGTCAAACATCTGATTGAACAGGTAACCGGGTCGGTCCGCTGGCGTGAAAGCGTCAATTATATGGCTGATCAGGGCGTCACCGACGTTGTTGAACTCGGCGCCGGCAAAGTTCTCTCGGGAATTATTAAGCGCAGCCATAAAGAAATAAACGCCGTCTCGGTCGGCTCCGTCGCCGAAATCGAGGCTCTGGCAAAAGATTTATAACTCGAACAACAAAAGGAACTTATTTATGTTTGAATTACATGACAAAGTAGCTCTCATCACCGGTGCCGCCGGCGGTTTGGGTGATAAAATTGCCCGCACTCTGCACAAACAGGGTGCCACACTGGCTCTGACCGACATGCGTGCTGAACCGATGGAAAAACTGAAAGCCGAACTGGGCGACCGCGTTGAAGTCTTCACCGCTAACCTGACTAACCCGGAAGATGTTAAAAATCTGGTTGCTCAGGTTGAAGAAAAACTCGGCCGTATCGATATTCTGGTAAACAATGCCGGCTTAACCCGCGACAATCTGTTTATCCGTATGAGCGATGAAGATTGGCAGCTGGTTTTGGACGTTAACCTGTCCGCCGGTTTCAAATTGGCTAAAGCTGCCGTCCGCGGCATGATGAAACGCCGTTTCGGCCGCATCATCGGCATTGCTTCCGTCGTCGGTGTTACCGGTAACGCCGGACAGGCTAACTATTCCGCTTCCAAAGCCGGTATGATTGCCATGAACAAATGTCTGGCTCAGGAAGTCGGTTCCCGCGGTATTACCGTCAACTCCATCGCACCGGGCTTTATTCGTACCCCGATGACCGATGTTCTGCCTGAAGATGTAAAAGCTGCTTTGCTGGCAAAAATCCCCGAAGGCAAACTCGGCGAAGCTCAGGATATCGCTAACGTTGTTGCTTTCTTGGCTTCTGATGAAGCTCAATACATTACCGGCCAAACCATTAATATCAACGGCGGTATGGCTATGATCTAATTGCTTCGGCAATTTAACACAATACCCCTCTGAATTTACTTCAGAGGGGTATTGTGTTACTAATCAGTTATCTTCCGATACAGTCGTAATCTTTACTCCTTTTTACACAATCATCAACGTTTCGGAATGTCAAAAAACTTTTCATTAATCCTCCGTCAAACAACTGGCCGGATACTCCCAACTTCCGCTTAACTTTCCGCAATTCGCTGCCACAAAATAAAAATCACAACAGCTGACTTAAATAGATTTTTTACTGATAACATATTTCAGGATATTCCCATTCACCTTCTAATTTGAAGCAATCTTTTACTTCAAAACCAAAATCACAGTAACCGTATTTCAAATTTAAGGGCGCATTATATTTTTTGCAAAGCTCTTTATCTAACAAATCTAATTTTTCCCGGTCACAATCCGCCGTTTTATCTGCACAAGCCCTAAATAATCTTCTGTATTCCTCATCCATATAAATACAACCATTAACTTCATTCCATGTCAAACAGTCATCTCGGCAGCGTTTTTCATTATAATCCCAAACTTTCCCGTTTTCGGCACAATCCCCGACCTCATCAAAGACATAACCAATCACCATCGCCCAAAACAACATCGGCGGAATAATAACCAACAACCAAAAAACGTAACGCAAAATATTTAAAAATCTTTTCATTCTAATCACCAATATTTTTGGGGGAAACTTTTATTATACTCACGGAAATCAGCACAAGCTTCTTGTGGAGAGGCATAATTATAATTTTTAGCGCGGTCACGGCCGATTCTATTAATATCTAAATCATGCTTCATGTCTGCTTCTGCTGCATCTTTACTTAACCCTTTATATCCCCTATTAAAATAATAATCAAACAACTCCTTTTCATTACCCAAAACTTCTGCGTACGCTCTCCCCATTTTCCTCTTTGCGTTGCTTTGTAATTAGCTTTACAATGATGATAATCATCAAGATTTACATAACCATGCTTTTTCATCTGCCAATATTCTTCAGACATATCCCCCACGGCACCGGTTATCTGATTCCAAGCGTCTTTTGTTTCCTCCAATAAGTTCCGACGTGTAAAATCTCCAGTTACAGAAGTCTTTTCTGCAGATTGATTTAATCCCCCCATAATACTGTCCTTTCTAAATTTGTAATTGAATAAATCAGACATTGCCACAATCTTTAAATCACAAAAAACCATTTACAACTTTTAAAATATACATTACAGAATAAACACCTATAAGAATATATAAATCTTATATAAGTAATATACGATTTTCGCATAAATATAAGATTGACTTAATTTAGATCCTGATAATTTTTTTAGGATTTTCCATCATGACTAAATCGGTTTTTACCACAGAGTACCGGATTTTTTTAAAATTGCTGATTGAAGAACGTAAAAGAGCCGGATTGACTCAAACTCTGCTGGCCCAAAAACTGGAACAGTCTCAGCCCTACGTTGCCAAATATGAAAAAGGCGTCCGGCGCCTTGATTTGATTGAGTTTCTGGAAATTGCCGATGCTATCGGCTTCAACCCTTTTGACTTTCTGAGCAAGTTATTTAAACGTTTCCAATAATCAAAACCATCTTCCGCTTACCAAATCTTCATATATTTTGCAATATATGCAAAATAATGATTCCATTTCTAATAAAATTGGATATAATCGCCTCGATAAAGCTAGCTAGAAAATTTAATGAAAAAACTAAACAAATATATAGTAACCCAAATTATGATTGGCTTTCTGTTGGTGACGTTCTCGCTGATGTCCATCATCTGGCTGACCCAATCGCTGCGTTTTGTGGAACTGGTTACCAATAAGGGGCTTCCGGTTATTTTGTTCGTCAAAATGACCTCTTTGCTGATGCCCCGCATATTTGTCATTCTTTCGCCGATAGCCCTGTTTGTGGCAATATTGTTCGTGTACAACCGTATGCTTTCCGACCGGGAACTGGTTGTCATGAAAGCCGCCGGCATCAGCCCCTGGGCCGGAGCCAAACCGGCAATTTATGTCGGCATTTTCATGTCTTTTTTTAACATCTATACCAACAATATCATCATTCCCGCTGCCGAAAAAGCTTTTAACGAACTGGAATGGGAAGTCAAAAATGACGTCTCCCACCTGATGTTCCGGGAAGGCGAATTCACCACGCTCCAATATAATCTGACCGTATTCATCACCACCCATGAAAAAGACGGATCGGTCTCCGGCATTCTTGTCAACGACGAACGTGACCCGGACTGCAAAATGAGCATCTCCGCCGAAAAGGGACGCATTGTTTACACCGACAAGGGCCCCCGCCTGATTATGGTTAACGGCGTCCGTCAGGAAATCAACAAAAAAAGCGGACAGTTCTCTTCTCTCTCTTTTGACCGTTATTCGGTAGATTTCGGCAGTCAAAACAAAACCAAGGAAAAAGAAACCGGCGCCCGGGAAAAAACACTTTGGGAATTGCTGAACGCCCGCAGCGATCCCAGCCTGACTCCGGCGGAAGTCAACCGCTATATTGTTGAAGGAAACAAACGCATCCTGACCCCTCTTTACAATCTGGTCTTTGCCCTGATGGCCTGCACCGGCCTGCTGGTCGGCAACTTTAACCGCCGCGGACAAAACAAAATCATTTCAATGTCTATCATTTCCATGGTTGCGGTTCAGGCCTGCGACCTCATATTCGGCAATCTGGCGGCTAAACATCTTTATTGGCTTCCTTTGCTTTACCTGAACTTTATATTGCCTCTGACGGCTTGCATTTATCTCCTTTTGTTCTATAATCCGGCTTTCTTTGTCCGTCGTAAAAAACCCGGGGAACTTATGGATGACTAAACCAGGTCTCTTACATATCCTGCTGCTGGCCGGAAGCATACTCAGCTCCGGAACGGTTTGGGCTGCCGATCTGAAAGAAACCGTCCCCGGAACAAAATACAGCAAAGTCTCCCCCAAACCCTACGGCGAACTGGAACAAAATCCCAACATCACCAATTTCATGACGCCGATGCCGGTACAAAAACAAACCAAGGAAATCTACTTCAGCGCCAATGAAATGGAAAACAACCGAAATCTGGATACGATTACGGCTATCGGCGATGTTAACATTATCCGCGAAGGGTTGACGCTGAATGCGGACAAAGTGGTTTACAACCAACGTGACGATGTTGTTACCGCCATCGGCAACGTCCGCATGATAGACGCCGAGAACAACGTTGTTTTTTCTGATTATGTGGTTTTAACCAACCAAATGTCTCAGGGCGAAATGGAAAATATCAAAATCATCATGAAAGATGAAAGCCGCATCGCCGCCCGCCGCGTCAGAACCATGAGCAACAAAAACAAAATTATGAACAACGCGGTTTATTCCCCCTGTGACGTCTGCACCGCCAAACCCAATCCGCTCTGGCAGCTGAAAGCCCGCAAAATCAAACATGATGCCGAAAGCCAAAACGTCTATTACAAAGATGCCGTACTTGAAATCAAAGGTTTTCCGGTTTTCTATACTCCGTTTTTATCACATCCGGATCCGAACGTCTCGCGGCGATCGGGATTTTTGATTCCCGGGTTCGGTTCCAGCAGCTATCTTGACGCTTATTTGCAGCCCAAATATTTTTGGGACATTTCACCGCATGAAGATTTGACCCTCGCTCCTTATATCAGCACCAATCACGGACTGATTATGAACGGCACCTATCGCCGCTATTTTGAACGCGGCTATTTAACAACGCAGGGATCGATTATGCGGGATCAGGACGACGACGAAACCCGCGGCAACTTATATGTCAAATCCCGTTACGAACTCAATGATTATTGGGTTTCCGATTTGGATTTAAACTATGTTTCGGATTCTTTATACCTGAAAGACCTCTCCCTGCCCAAAAAAGAAGATGCCTGGTTAACCTCAAGCGCCAAACTGCAGGGATTTGACAACCGCAATTATGCCGCCATCGAAGCTTATTACTACAAACTCATCAGTTATGACCTCCGTGTGCTTGACAGCCAGGAGTTTCAGCGCCGCAAATACGACAAACCGTATGCCATTCCGTTAATCACTTATGAAAACATCAGCGAACCCGGAAGCCACGGTGCTTACTTCAAAAACACTTTCGATTTTGCCTCCGTAATGCGGGATCAGGATGTCAGTTCGCAAAGACTGTCCATGATAAATTCATGGAATTTGCCTTACACCAGCCCTTACGGCGAAAAATACCGTTTGGTTGCTTCGGTAAAATCAGATTTGTATTATGTTGACAATTATACCAACCCCGACAAAGAAAAATTCACCGGCGAAGTCGGACGTGTCTTCCCGCAATTGGGTTTGGAATGGAAAATGCCGTTTGTTCGTGCCACCGAAACCTCCCGCCATATTGTCGAGCCGGTAATCGTTGCCGTTGCGGCTCCTAACGGCGGCAATAAAATAGACAAGATTCCCAATGAAGACAGCCAAAACTCCGAACTCGACGACACCAACGTCCTTGATATCGACCGCTATGCCGGCTACGACCGCAACGATACCGGCAGCCGCATCAGTTACGGTATCAACTGGAGTTCTTACGGAACTGTTATGGGACGCACCCAGGCATTCATCGCTCAAAGCTACAAATTCAGCAATAAAGAAGGTTTTGCTCCCAGTGATGATGAAAACTGGCGTTTCAGTGACTATGTCGGTCGTATCTATGCCAACCCGAACCAATATCTGGACATGAACTACCGTTTCCGTTTTGACAAAGACGATTTGGAAATGAAATACAGCGAACTGGCCGCCCGCATCGGCCCCGACATTCTCCACACTTATGTTTCCTACATTTACCTGCAGGGAAATGAAGCAACTCTGGCAGAAAACATCAGCGAACGCAAAGAATTATACCTGGCTGTCGGCTCCCGCCTGACCCGTGACTGGACAATCAGCATTTACAACCGTCAGGATTTGACCAAAGGCGGCGGCTCGCTGGAACACGGAGGTTCGCTGGCCTATGAAGACGAATGCATCAAAGTTGTCGGCAATCTGCACCGCTACGATTCGACCGACCCCGAAGACGAAAACGACTATGAATTCACTGTTTCGCTCTATCTGAAAACATTAGGCGGCGTGGGTTCAAAATAACCGCTACAGGAGAACACAAATGACAAGACTGCTGTTTGCAATATTAAGTCTGACTATCATCGCTCAATCCGCTTTAGCCCAATTTGCCGCCAACAGCGGCAAAGAAACCCGCAATTCCGTCGTTTTCCAAAACCCGGCCGAAACCGAAACACAGCCAGAATCAGACCTTTTTCAGGAACCGCAGCCTCTGCCAAAACCGCAAACGCCGCCGAGTGAACCGATTCGCCTGTTCGGTCCCGGAGATGTTAAAATCATAGCCGTTGTCAACGGTGAAATGATTTCTTCGACGGATATTGAAGAAAGGGCTAAAGCCTTTGTGATGAACACAAGGATACCCTTTAACGCCGAAACAAAAAAAATGATTATCGCCAAGGTTATTCAATCGGCAATCGATGAAAAACTGAAACTTCAGGAAGCCGAACGTCAGGGAATCGAAATCAGTGACAAAGAAATCGATGCTTCCATACAAAATTTTGAACAAAACAACAAAATTCCCGCCGGACAGCTCAAATCGCTGCTGGCCAAAGAAGGCGTCAGCATGAAAGTCTTCCGTGAGCAGATGAAATCCGACCTGGCATGGATTCGCGTTATCCGCCGCCAGCTCATGGCTGCCGGAAACATAACCGATAAGGAAATTGAAGAAAGCATTAACCAGTCTGCCAAAGATATGATGACCCCGAAATATATGGTTTCCGAAATCGTCATCAAAAAAGAAAACGCCAAGAATCTCGGCGATTTGGTTGCCAATTTGCGCAGAGATCCGCGTTTTGAGTTATACGCCGCCCAGTTTTCCGAAAGCCCCAGCGCATCCAACGGCGGCAATCTCGGCTGGCTGAACAAGGGCCAGCTGGCTGAACCGCTGGATAACAAAGTCCTCGCCATGAAAGAAGGCGAGGTCTCCGACCCGATACAAATCGGCAACGAATTTTACATTCTTAAACTGGTGCAGGTCTATAACCCCAAAAGGGACAAACCAAAACTCCCTTCCAAAGAAGAAATGAAAAAGTTCATGGAAAACAAAAAAATGGAAGAAATCTCCGCCAAACACCTCCATAATGTCCGCCAGCGCGCGGTTATCGAATTGAGAAACTGACGATGACCGAACAAATGTCTGTCAAAATAGCCGCACTCCCGTCGCTGCGCCTGACCGTCGAAGCACATGGCCTGATGGCCAAAAAAGCTTTGGGACAGAACTTTCTTCTTGATCAGAACATTACCGACAAAATTATTAATCTCTCACTGCAAAAACAAAACAAAAAGGATTTTTCCGGCGCTAATGTTTTTGAAGTCGGTCCCGGTCCCGGCGGGCTGACCCGGGCTGTTTTGGCTGCCGAACCGAAAAGCTTAACCGTCGTTGAAATGGACGAGCGCTGCATTGCCATTATGAATGAAATCAAAGAAAAAACCGGCGACATTCTTCATATTATCAACGGTGACGCCATGCAGACCGATTTTTCCGTTCTTGCTCCCGCTCCGCGCCATATCGTCAGCAATCTGCCTTATAACATTTCCGTACCGTTGCTGGTCGGCTGGCTTAAAAACATCAATACCTATGACAGCTTGACACTGATGTTCCAAAAAGAGGTTGCCGAAAGAATCACGGCACCGATAAAAACCAAAGACTATGGCAGAATATCGGTTTTAAGCCAGCTTCAATGCCGGATAGATCATTTGCTGGACCTTAACCCCTGCTGTTTCACCCCGGCTCCGAAAATCTGGTCATCCGTGTTGCTTTTTCGGCCGCTGGAAAACACGCTGACCGTCGAACAAATCGCCAAAGTCGAAAAACTGACAACACTGGCCTTTGGACAACGCCGCAAAATGATTCGCCAAAGCCTGAAAAGCATTGCCGGCTTGGAAGAAAAATGCGCCCGTTTGAACATTCCCCTCACTGCCCGTGCCGAAGAACTAACTCCTCAACAATTTCTCGCACTTGCTGACGAAAAATAGTTTTGTCAAAATTTTGTTGAAAAAGAATAAAAAATAGATTATAAGATTACCTATAAATCTATTATTTTAAATCCCGAAATTATGAACTACAAGCAGATCATTGGCGTCTTCAGCAGAAAGACCCAATTAAAAAACGTTGAAAACATCCGTTTAAATGACGGAAAAATCGAAATTAATTTTTTAAAATCGATTGTCAGTAGCATTTCTGAAAGATGTTTCCGCACTGAATTCAGTCCCCGCAGCAGATATGCCTGGAACTGGAACAATGTCAGCATCGGAACCATCGCCCGCCTGCTCAGCGGCAAACCGGAAGAAACGGCATTGCTCCGGGCCGAAATACTGGCCCCGCGCCCCAGTGCCCAAACCGTAAGACATTACCTGGCTGATCTTCTCGAATGTCCTCCGGAACTGATCAGCGACAATATGAGCCTGCGGGAATTGACCCTTCCCGTCTGCGGAAAACAGAAAAACTCATATCTGACAACTCTCTGCTGGCTTGAAAAAACATTTGATTTTAAGACCCCGCCGAATTTGATCGCAAACGGCAGCGTCGGAAATCTGATTGCTTTGATTGCCGGTTCTTGAAACCTGATTCTTCTTTAACGGCGGCACTTCATCGTGCTGCCATTTTTTTGTCAAAAATTTTCTTATTTATCCTTGCCAATTAAAAAAACTCATGCTACAAAAATAAAAGATTTATCCTTTTTATGTTAAATTTTTAAAAAAATTATTAGTCATGGAAAAGAAAAATTCCCTGCCAGTAGTAATGCAGTTCATCAGCGATTTTGTAACTGCAGACAAGAGTGACTTACAGCAAATGAATGTTGAAGAAAGAACCGCAGCCCTTGCCGATATTTTGAGCAAACCGGTATCTTCTCTTCCCGGAACAAAGATTGAAAAACTTTGCCGAACCGTAAAGGAATTTTGTTCCAGCAACAAAAGCTTCCGCGTTTTTCTGAAGTTTCCGGACTTGCTGACGTTTGACGACTTGGCAAATTATTACGCCGACACCAAGGCCGTTAAGGTTGAAGTCAGCCGCAAACGTCTGATTCAGCTCTGGGAAAAGGAAACCGGCGCCAGCATGCAGAAACTGCTTCCGAGTTCAATCGAAAGCAAAGAAATCACCCGCTGTCTGGCGATTCGTATCTGTGAAATGTGCGAAGAAATCACCGGCCGCCAAATTCTTGCTGACTGCCGCACGCCGATGCAGTATCTCGGAGAAGGAACCACCTACAACGACATCATCGACTACTTCACCGTCGGCTCGCAGAAAATTCACGACATCCGCTGCAAAATCTTCAAGGCCGCGCCTGAATATATCCAGGCCTATCTGGACATTTTCCGCATTGAAGTTCTGAAGGCTTATGCCCTGAACTGCGGCTGGGAAAATCTTTCGGATGCCGAACTTGAAGCTTTCGGAAAAAAACTGGTTTACGAATGCAAAAACCCCGGCTTCCAGGGCGAAAACGACTGGGATTTGCCCATTTGGTGGACTGAAGACCAATTGGACGTTCATCTTCCGGCAAGGTTTGACTGGGTCAAACCCGAAACAACCGTCAGCAACATCGTTGACGCTTTTGTTTCCGCCAAAAAAACAAAACTGCAGAAAAAATAAATACTGCAGTCTGCAAAAAAAAGGACGGCATTTCGCCGCCCTTTTTTATTTATACTGATTAATCTTGCTTTTCGACCGTTCTTTCATTGGGCCGGCTGAGCGCCTTCATCAGCTCAAACAGAGTCTTCGCAATACTCCGGTCGGCAATTTTATAATAAGCGGCTGCCAAAACGCGGCTTTCCTCACGGCAAAGAGGATCATCAAAATCATCTTCTTCCCCTTGCCCAGGCTGACGGCAGAACAAACTATGACTGTTTTGCTCCGTCGTATTATCCAAATCTGAGAAAAAATAATTAATCGGCACACCTAAAACTTTGCTGAAGTCAAACAAACGGCTGGCGCTGACCCGGTTCATCCCTCTCTCGTATTTCTGAACCTGCTGAAAGGTCAATCCGACGGAAGACGCCAGTTTCTCCATTGATAAACCCAGCTCAATCCGTCTTGTAAAAATTTTCTTTCCGACATGCACATCCACCGGATTAGGTGTCCCGTCGGGCATTCGTCCTCTTTTATTTACTTTTCCGGCCATCATACACTCCTTCTCACCAAACTTTGCCAGATAGGCGGCATTTTCTTTTAAGTTTACCTATAGTTGCACTATAAACCCTTTCAGAAAGGAAATCAACTTAAGAATGTTTGCCGGCCAAAGGGTGCAATTTTTGAACGGTTTCCAAAAGCTTATCCGATAAAATATGGGTATAAATCTCTGTCGTGTTGATGCTTTCATGCCCGAGCATTTTCTGCACCGAACGCAAATCGGCGTTGTGGTTAAGCAAATGCGTCGCAAAAGAATGTCTTAAAACGTGAGGCGTCACCCGGGAAGGATAAATACCGGCTTTGACAGCCAGTTCTTTAAGGCGCTTAAAAAAAGTATCTCTGCTGATATGTCCGCTGCGGGAACTTTTGGAGGGAAACAGCCAGATGGAACGCCGCCCTTCACGAATAAAACAATCCCGCTGTTCAAGATAGTCAAAAACGGCCTGAATGGCCGCCGGAGCCACCGGAACAACCCTTTCCTTACTGCCTTTGCCGCGTACGAAAACCTGTCTCCGGTCAAAATTAATGCAGTTTTCCGGTAAAGAAACCAGCTCTGAAACCCGCAGGCCGCTGGCATACATCAGCTCCAGCATGGCTGTCATCTGCCTGCCCTTCGGCCCGGAACATTCTTTTGCCGCGGCAATCAGCCGTTTGATTTCATCTTCCGACAGAAATTTGGGCAGAGGTTTTTCCTGCTTTGGTGTCAGAACATCCGCCGCCGGATTGTCTTTAATGTCTTTTTCGGTATATAGAAATTTGAAAAATTCCCGCACCGCCGAGAGCTTCCGCGCCACCGTCTTCGGCGACCGCCCCTCCCGGCCGAGATATTGAACAAAATCGCCAACATCATCGCGGCTGATTTCCTTCAACGCCATGCCTCCGCAATATGTCAGAAATTCTTCAACATCACGCCCATAAGCTTCCAGCGTATTGGCTGAGGCGCCCCTTTCTGCGGACATCATCTCCAAAAATCGATTAACGGCCTCATTGCCCATCGTGCAGCCTATTTGTTCAGAAAACTGTTTTCCAGCGGCTGTTCCACCTGCTCGACCTTAACCGGAACTTCCTGTGAGGCAACAAACAAGACACCTGCCAAAACAACGATTCCGATAACATAATAGATTAAATTTGATTTTTTCTGTCTCATAAGCTATAACCTTAAAAAAAATGTTGATAAAATTTCAAGTCTTTATATTATCTAGCATAATAAACTTGAAAGAAGAATTAAAAAATAGGTTATGATAAAAAAAATCGATAAAATAATATTGCTGGTCGGCCTGATGGGCAGCGGTAAAACCAGCGTCGGAAAAAGATTGGCCAAAAAGCTCAATCTGCCTTTTGTCGACGGCGACCAGGAAATTGAGAAAGCAGCCGGTTTATCATTAGTCGATGTGCTGAAATGTTTCGGTGAAGAAGAATATCGTGCCGGCGAAAAACGGGTTATGAAACGTCTGCTGCAGGGAGCACCCTGTGTTCTGGCTTCCGGCGGCGGTTCTTTTGTTGCCGAACAAACCCGCGAACTGGCAAAAATTCATGCAATAACCGTCTGGCTGAAAGCCGATGTTGACGTTTTGTATAACCGCACCGCCGGACGCAAACACCGCCCTTTTCTCGAAGGTGACGATTCCCACCTCAAAAACAAACTCGAAAAATATATCAGTGAAGAATATCCCTATTATTCCGAAGCAGATATTGTGGTCGAAACCAGAGAAGAACAGGTTGATAACACGGTTCTCCGCGTTATTGACGCCATTGACAATTTTCTTTCATCCAAAAAAACCGCTTAAACAGCGGTTTTTTTTTGTGTCTGGAGAAACATTCTCTGCTGATTCGGTTTCCCGATAGGTTTATATAAAATCTCTCCTGAAACATCAAAAAAGACGATGATTACCTTGAACCTATCAGCGAAAGAGATGAAATCGTATCACCCATGCCTACCAGCGTCAGCGGTTTTTCTACCAAAATAGTCGGCAGGGCTATCAAATCAAAACCGTCAACCTCGGTAATGCCGGTTTCCGTTAACTCCGGTTTGTGCAAATGGTTAGCCAAATCAGACAATTCTTTTAATCCCACGTCGGAAACCTGCTCGCCGTGAGCCCACAGCAGATTTTCTTTTTTGTTAATGTTTCCGGTGCCGGCTTTGCTGGCGGCAACGGTCGCAGCCAGCATCATTCCGCGCAAATTGGCTTCCGGTGTAATTTTAAAGCCTTTATCCTGCAGCGTCATATACAAACCGAACATATGCAGTTGAATGCGCGGCGCTTTGATAATTTTCTTTATCAACATCAATGCTTCAAACATATTAACGCTGTTTGTCCGTGCATTGCAGGCTTCCGCCTGCTTTTCACATCCGGAAACCTCCAAAATGTCAATAGCTTCACGCTCGTTAATGCCGATTGAATCCACAATCGGGGCAATCGATTTGATAATCGACTTGCGCACCGCAATATCCTGCGTGGAGGCAATCTCCAAATGAACGATATCTCCCTGCTTTTTCCAGTTTTCAATAATCGGTAAAGCGCCTTCCTGCAGGCGTACGCCGTCGTTGTGTTCCGTCAGAGCGTGAAAACCGGATAAAACCACATAATCCATTTTGCGGCGGCCGGTTGCATCAATAAAATGACGATCCATAACCAAATGCAGATTTAACGGATCATACGTGGCAATAAAACGGTTCGATTTCGGACATTTGAAATCTTTGCCGCCGATATGCACCGCATCATTCCGGTCAAATTCGATAATCCAGTGTATCAAAGGAATGTCAACTTCCCGGTTAATCAGATAAGCCGGTTTTTCGGCCCCTTTTTCATCAAAAGAAACCAAATTGTCCAATTCTAAAAACTGTTGGGCCTGTAACTTCGGCAGAGAATTGGCATGAGCATAGACTTTGTTGACGCCGGTAACCGCCAGAACATTGGCCACAATTCCGCCCTGACCGCCCATTTGCAGACGGTCATACCCCAGATTGTTTACCATCCAGTCATAAACTTGTTTGTCTTCGGTCAGCCATTCTTCGGCAATCCCTTTGGTAAAACATTTGAAAATGCCTTTAACCACGTCTTTGCCTGAATCCAGCTTAGTCTGCCGCACATCTTCCAGCTCGGCCAAATCCATTCCCAAACCGGCCGCCAGCTCGGCAATTTTCGCTCCGCTGATTTTAACCACTGCGTCTACATTGGTGTTAAATGCCGTTGCCGCCGCCTGAACCTGTTTCATATTTTCCAAAACCTGCGGAACAACCGCAAATTTTTCTGACCAGATTTTCTTTAATTCTTCGTTAGTCATGCCTGCCCCGCAAGTTAGTTGCTTTTAATGCTGTTCACTTTCATCAAAGCCAGTGAATGTGCCGAAATATTGGCTATCGCCTGATTGAAATTAATGCGTGCCTGAACCTCTGCCATCCACTTTTGCATAGCCGGGTCGTTGACGATAAATGAACTGTCAAGCTGGTGCAGCCCGTCCAAAGCCTGCTGCAGATTTCCGTTTTTAACTTCTTCGTTTATTTTTTTGAAATTGTTTTCGTTTTCGGCTTCGTTCTGCGGAGAAAGAACGTCATTGACTCTTTTGACTTTGACCACTTCGTTAAATTTAATATTCAAAACCTCTTTCCAGTTCTTGCCTTCCAAATCCTGCTTGGTTTGAACTTTTGCCAAACGACGGTAAATTTTCTTAAACTCATTAATCAGACTGTTCTGCGACTTGACGCCCTCCCGCGCATAACGCGAAATCGTTTCCACATCGCCTTGAATGGCCGTATCGTTTTTAGCCAATTGCTGCAAAATTTCCGCCTCATAAGCAAAATTGGTGCCGTTTTCCGAACTTTCCTTAACCATCATCGTCGCCGTCAGAACCAAAGCACCGTCATCGCTGATTTTGGCCAAAGTATCCAACCGCTCTTCAATCTTGTCCAACCGGGTAATAATCCCCAAAACCGTTGCCACGTCCGCCTTGGAATCAATCACGTTGAGATTTTGCTTTTCTATCGCCTCCAATTTGCTGTCAAAACGGCTTAAATCAACCGTAGCACTGCTTCCCTCCGGAAAAGAGCTGATTTGATTTTGCAGCTGGTTAATCTGGTTTTGCAGCACATTCATCCGCCGATAAAATTCATCTTCCCGGACCGTATTTTCTTCTTGGGATTCCTCTGTGGCCGTCTGCATTGAAATAAACTTGACCATATTGGTAATAATCTGCGGATTCAGCCATAATCCGTATAAAATCCCCAGGAAAAGCACCCAGAAAACAATTCTGAGCATCGCTTTTTTGGCTGTGGCGGCAATCTGGCTTTTTGAAACCTCAACCGGCTTGTTTTCAACACTTTTGACCATTTTATAATCCTCTTGTGATAATTCTTGGCAATAAACTTTTTATAGTGTATATAATTTAAAAAAAACTGCAATAAATAAAAACGGATAATAAAAATGTTGGTATTGGGAATTGAAAGCAGCTGCGATGAAACGGCAGCCGCTGTCGTCAACGAAAAAAGGGAAATTCTCGGACAAAGTCTGCTTTCTCAGGAAGAACACAAAGTTTTCGGCGGTGTCGTGCCTGAAATAGCAGCCCGTTCACATCTTGACCATATTGACGAAATCATTGAAAGCTGCGTCAGCAAAGCCGGTATCCGATTGGAAGATTTGGATGCGATTGCCGCTTCGTCGGGTCCCGGACTCATCGGCGGCGTGGTTGTCGGCGTTATGGCAGCCAAAGCTCTGGCACTTGCCCTCAACAAACCTTTCATTGCCGTCAATCATCTGGAAGGCCATGCACTCTGCGCCCGCCTCACCGAAGACGTTGTTTACCCTTATCTGCTGCTTTTGGTTTCCGGCGGACACTGTCAAATTCTGATAGTTAAAGACGTCGGCGATTTTGAACGTCTCGGCACCACAATTGACGACGCGGCGGGCGAAGCTTTTGATAAAGTCGCCAAAATGCTGAATCTCGGTTATCCCGGCGGCCCGATGATTGAAAAAATGGCTTCGGTCGGCAACCCCGAACGTTTCATTCTTCCCCGCCCGCTGCAAAATTCAGGCGACTGCAATTTGTCTTTCTCCGGTTTAAAAACCGCCGTCCGCAAAATTATTGAATCTTATTCCCCGGACGGAAAAATTGAACATGCAATTATGCGCAAAAGAGAAGCAGCCGACATCTGTGCCGCATTCCAGACTGCCGCTGCGGACTGCCTGGTTCGCAAATTGGAAAGGGCAATTAAATATTTTAAAACAAATTTTCCGCAAGGCAAAGATCTGGTCGTTTCCGGCGGAGTTGCCGCCAACACTTATTTGCGCGAACAGCTTCGTCTGCTGGCTGACAGGCACGGCCTTACCTTTGCAGCGCCGCCGATAAAATTCTGTACCGACAACGGCGTTATGATAGCCTGGGCCGGATTGGAAAGATTCCGCCGGGGTTTCACCAATGATTTGGATTTCAAACCGCGCCCGCGTTGGCCGTTAGATGCTAACGCTCCGAAAGCTGCCGGTGCCGGAGGAGTAAAAGCATGATTCGTCCCCAAGCCGAAATTCTCGAAATAATGGATATTTTTAATCAAAAAGATCCCAATCCCCGCTGCGAATTAAATTACAGCAACGCTTACACCTTGCTGGTCGCTGTTGTTTTGTCGGCGCAAAGTACGGACAAAGGCGTTAATCGGGCAACCGAAGAATTGTTCAAAATCGCCGACACGCCGCAAAAAATGGCAGCCCTGGGCCTGGATAAACTGAAACACTACATTAAAACCATCGGTTTATATAACAACAAAGCCAAAAACATCATCGCCCTCAGCAAAGAACTGACGGAAAAATATCAGGGCGAAGTGCCGCATAACCGCGAAGCATTGGAAAACCTGGCCGGCGTTGGCCGTAAAACCGCCAATGTTGTTTTAAACGTCTGGTTCAATGAACCGACTTTGGCCGTTGACACTCATGTTATGCGCATATCCCACCGCCTGAACATGAGCGATGGCAAAAATCCGCTGGAAGTTGAAAAGGATCTGCTGAAAGTGCTTCCCGATAATTACAAAAAGAACGCCAACCACTGGCTGGTGCTTTTCGGACGCTACATCTGCAAAGCGCAAAAACCGGATTGTCCGAATTGTCCCGTTTCCTCGTTCTGCCACTCTGCCGACAAAAGAATTTAGCCCAACAGACGATAGATGTCCTCAATCGCTGCGCACCGGTTAAAATAACGGCTTTTATCCAATAACAAACCAGCCTTGTCCCAATCAAGGCTGGTTTGTTTATATTGTTCAAAATACTGCCTGATAACCTCAAGGTCGGAATTTTCTTTCCATAAATCCAGCAATAAAGAAAATCCGGGATAATAATCCGGCCAGGGAATAAAATTCACCTTCCGTCCGCGCAAATCTTCCCAGCTTTCGATTTCCCCGGTAAAACCGCCGTCGGGCGGCACAAAACACATCGCCGGACTCAAAAGGGAAAAAATCTTTTCAATAACCGGTGCATGCGTCACCAGATGAACATGCCGGAAACCGTTCAGTGACGCTTCTGCCGCCAAAATATCCAAAAACAGCGACACACTGCCGAGAGAGCTGTCCTCAGTCAATTCGGGACTGTAAACAATTTTATCCCGGGCATAATCTCCGCCGACAGCCCGCAAGTTTGCCGTTGCTTTCGCCCGCGGAATATCCGAACTGTAAACGGCGTCAAAAGACCCGTACGCCGCAGTCAGTTCCTGTCCGCGGTAAACGCCTTCCAAAATACTGGATTCCGATAGAGGCAGGCGTGCACCATAACTGTAACGTCCGTGCCGTCCGACGGTCAAAAACACTTTTTCCGGCATTTTTTCAGCTTTCGGCTTTTTCCGGTTCTGCACTTGCCGTCCAAATGGCCTCTTTGATATTATTTGCCAGAAAATCCAAATGCAGCTGCTTTTCCTCTTCGCTTAACGGAAAGGAACGAGCTTCGCGAAAAACCCTCTTTTGCGCGGAACTGTCGGCAAAAACCGTTCCCCGGGAAACCTTTTTCTCCTCCTTGAGCATACTGGGTTCCTGCCCGCCGAGCAGTTCCAGATAAACCTTGGCCAGCAAATCAGCGTCAAGCAGCGCCCCGTGCAGCGTACGCTCACTGTTGTCAATACCGTAACGGCGGCACAAAGCGTCCAAATTAACGCGCGCTCCGGGAAACAGGTTGCGGGCGATTTCCAGGGTATCCACAACCCTGTCCCAGGTGAACAAAGGCTTGTCCAGTTCTTTCAGCTGACCGTTCAAAAAGCCGATATCGAATGAAGCGTTATGCGCTACCAGAACGGCATCACCGACAAACTCAAGCCACTCATCCGCAACCTGGCGAAAAGTCGGATAATCTTTCAAAAAATCATAACTCAAACCGTGAACTTTGAAAGCATCTTCCGGAACTTCCCTCTCAGGGTTTATATATTGGTGGTAAGTAACCCCGGTCGGAATATGGTTAATCAGTTCCACCGCGCCGATTTCTACCAGACGGTCTCCTTCATTGACATTAAAACCCGTTGTTTCCGTATCGAATACAATCTCTCTGACCATCTCAGCATCCCTCTATTTCTTCAATCATCGCCAGCAGCTCAACCTTCAGCAGATTAATCGGCTTATCCGTATTAATAATCACATCGGCCAAAACTTTTTTGGCCGCATTGTCCATCTGAATCCGGTTAATCTTGTCAAAATCCGCTGCTGAAATGTTATCCCGCCGCATAACTCTCATTTTTTGCGTCTCATAATCAACATCAGCCACCACGATATAATCGCAGTATTTATCCCAGCCCATTTCGAACAACAGGGCAACATCCATAAAAAACAAATCAGCCCGGCGGGCATTTCGACGGCGGACATTCATCAGAGTCTGCTTCAAAAAAGGATGAATCAGGCTTTCCAAAACTTTCAACCGGGCATTATCCCCGAAAACCAGATTTCTCAATTTCCGTTTGTTGACCTTTTCCCCTTCCATAACTTCCGGAAAATGTGCCGCAATAACCTTGATAAAATCCTTTTGATAATACAAACGGCGAACCCAACCGTCGATATCATAAACAACATATCCCAGACGGCGGACAATTTTGGAAAGGGTTGTTTTTCCGCACCCGATTGAACCGGTAATGGCTGCAAGCTTCATAAAAAATCCTCAAATCAAAGGTTTGACTCACTTATCAACAAATCAGGCTTTTCCTGTGTATAACTGAGCCCTTTTTCCAATTTATACAAAGTAATCACCATAAAGTAAAATCTAATATACTGACTTACGCACAAGCAGCTTTTTCATCCCCGGCCGGTGGATAAAAAAGTTATTAACAAAAACTTAATTTTGCAGTTTACATTTTGAGTCCGGAAAAGTTTTAACGATTCGTTAACGATTGTTTATTTTCGGTTAACAGCTTTATTAACAAACCGTTAACTTCTGGATAACTCTGTGGCTCAAAATTTATCCACAAGAGTCACAGGCATATACAATCTACTACATAATTTTTTAAATTTTAAATTGGCAGGTCGGAATGTGCATAAATCTGCCCTGAAAAAATATCCAATCTTTATTTGACAGTTTTCGATTTAAAGCATATATAAACTTATACTATATCATATAGTTCTTATTTCTGTTTTGACAATATCCTACATATTTAAGGTTCCCATGAATTTAAAAGAGCTCAAACAAAAGTCTCCTACCGAGTTGTTAACTCAGGCTGAAGATTTAGGGATTGAAGATGCTTCATCCATGCGCAAACAGGATTTGATGTTTGCTATTCTAAAAAAACTCGCCGATGACGATAAAATTATCTACGGCGAAGGCACAATTGAAGTCATGCCGGACGGTTTCGGTTTTCTCCGTTCCGCCGAATCAAACTATCTTGCCGGCCCTGATGACATATATGTTTCGCCTTCCCAGGTTAAAAAATTTGGCCTGCGCACCGGCGATACTGTTGAAGGCGAAATTCGCGGTCCGAAAGACAATGAACGTTATTTTGCCTTAACCAAGATTAACGCCATTAATTTTGACGATCCCGAAAAATCAAAACTTAGGGTTAATTTTGACAATCTGACGCCGCTTTACCCGACGGAAAAGCTTAATTTTGATATTATCTGCGGCGACAAAGACTATACCTGCCGCGTGATTGATTTGATTTCACCGCAGGGCAAAGGCCAGCGCGGGCTGATTGTTGCCCCGCCGCGCACAGGTAAAACCGTAATGCTGCAGAATATTGCCCATGCGATTGCCGCCAATCATCCTGAAGCTTATCTGATGGTGCTTTTGATTGACGAACGTCCCGAGGAAGTAACCGATATGACCCGTTCGGTAAAAGGTGAAGTAATTTCTTCTACCTTTGATGAACCGGCTTCGCGCCATGTTCAGGTAGCCGAAATGGTGATTGAAAAAGCCAAACGCCTGGTTGAAAATAAAAAAGACGTTGTCATTCTGCTCGATTCGATTACCCGTTTGGGTCGCGCTTACAATACGGTAATTCCTTCTTCCGGCAAGGTTTTGACCGGCGGTGTCGATGCAAATGCTCTCCAGCGGCCGAAACGCATTCTCGGTGCAGCCCGCAATGTTGAAGAAGGCGGATCGCTGACCATTATCGCCACGGCTCTGATTGATACCGGTTCCCGCATGGACGAAGTTATCTTTGAAGAATTCAAAGGAACCGGCAACTCAGAAATCATTCTTGATCGAAAACTGACCGATAAACGCCTCTTCCCGACGATTGATATTACCCGCTCCGGCACCCGTAAGGAAGAACTGCTGGTTGACAAGGCCACCTTGTCCAAAATGTGGGTTCTGCGCCGTGTGCTGATGCAGATGGGAATGACGGACGGTATGGAGTTTTTGCTTGAAAAGCTCAAACAAAGCAAAGACAATCAGGATTTTTTCAATACCATGAACAGCTAAAACAAAACCCCGGATAAAATCCGGGGTTTACGTTTAATTATTGTATCTACGGCTTGTCTAAAGCGGCAAATAAAAAAGTGCTTAACACAAACAGAATGACCGTTCTGTCGGGAATAACCGGTTTGGAACTGCACCGAAAACCGCATTGATAAGCCAAAACGGGCAAACAAGCGTCAATCAGGCAATACACCGCAGCCAACACAAACAGCAACAGCAGATTTCCGTGCGCAATTCCGGTCATAATCCTTGCATTGGCAAAAGCCAAAGCCAGTGCCGCATACCTGACGGCAAAGGAAAAAACGCCGGGATGATTGTTGTCTTTACGATAAAGAAACATAAAGAAAACTGCGGTTAAAAGATTTGCACCCAGGAGCTTCCAACCGGCATTGCCGCAGATACCCCAAACCAACATGCCGGTCGCAACCAAGAAGACCAGCAGATTAATAAATTTTTCAGGTTTCATAACATAAAAATTTAAAAATGATAAAATTTTGAATAAGTATGCCTTTTTCGCTATATTTTGTCAAACGTATATTTGCATATTCCTAAAAAATCTTTAATTTCGGCCATGGTGCTGAAAATGTGTTTAACTCCCAAAGCGCGGATATTTTTAATATTTTCCGGATTGTTATTCATCTCACAACCGATATAGGCAATGACCGTCATTCCTGCACGCAGTCCGGCAGTCATTCCGGCCAGAGAATCTTCTATCACCACACAGGTTTCGGGAAGCTCTCCCATTTTTGCCGCTGCCAGCAGAAACAGCTCCGGTTCCGGTTTTCCGTGTTCTACCATATCGGCAGTGAACAGATTTGTATCATTAATGTATTTTCCCCAAAAACCGATTGTTTTCAGCTTTTCGACGCTTTTGGAATAAATTCCGCCGGTTGCTACACATTGCTTGATTTCTCGACAGTTGAGAATATCTTCTGTTCCGGGAGTTGCTTCAAAACCCTTTGCCATTACGGCCATATCGCGCGCCATGCTCTCTTTCCAGAATTCGTCATCGGTTGTCAATCCCAGCTTATCCATATTCAGACGTTTGGTTTTATCGCTCATTCCGCCCAGATGTTTGTTGGTTGTATCAAAATCCCAGTTAAGTCCGAATTTTTCGTTAATCATTTGCCGGCGGTTTTCCAGCCAGAGTTTTTCCGTGTCGGCCATCACGCCGTCAAAGTCCCAGATAATCAGTTTTTTAGAACATTCATCCATAATTAACACCTTCGGTAGAAAAATAACGAGTCCGCAGGAAGCTCGCACAAACGAATTTTACCTACTTTATAGGGAAACACTTAAGCAAAAGTAAAAAACCTCGCTGAAAGCCGAATTTAGGCCTTTATTTAAATTAGTGTTTTTTTATCGTATTTTTACCTTTTCCGATTATACTTAAACCGGTTTTAAGTTACAGACAGGAATATAAAATGGATAATCAGACCATTTATGCACTCTCAACCGTTTTCGGCAAATCGGGCGTCGCCGTCATCCGCATATCAGGCGATCGGGCTTTTCAGATTATTGGGCAAATGACCCGCCTTTCGCCTTCGGGCATCAAACCCCGCTATGCCTATTTTACCGATTTGTTGTCTGTTCCCGAGAAACAGGTACTGGATAAGTGTCTTTTGCTGTATTTTAAGGCGCCTCATTCGTTCACCGGGGAAGATATCGTTGAATTGCAGATTCACGGCTCCAAAGCCGTAATTTCCGGAGTCCTTTCATCATTGTCACGGTTGGAAGGTTTCCGCATGGCTGAACCCGGAGAATATTCCAAACGGGCTTTTTACAACGGCAAAATGGATTTGACTCAGGCCGAGGGATTAGCCGATCTGATAGATGCCGAAACCGCTGAACAGCAGAAATATGCCATGCGGCAGATGGAAGGCGGCTTAAAAAACCTTTATGAAAGCTGGCGGGAAGAACTTTTAACCGTGATGGCTCATCTGGAAGCTTATATTGATTTTCCCGACGAAGAAATTCCGGAAGACACCGTATTTAAACTTGAAGACACTGTATTTAAACTCAAGGAAGCAATTAAAGCACATCTGTCCGGCGACACTATCGGCGAAAGGCTGCGCGAAGGTTTTCGCGTTGTTATTGTCGGCCCGCCGAATGCCGGTAAATCAAGTTTGCTGAATGCTGTTGTTAATCGTGAAGCGGCCATCGTTTCCGATATTGCCGGAACCACCCGCGATGCGGTTGATGTTCACCTGGATTTGAAAGGTTATCCGGTTATGTTTACCGACACCGCCGGTCTGCGTGAAGTAGAAGATGCCATTGAAAAGAAAGGCATAGAAATTGCTTACCATAAAATTAACGAAGCCGACCTTGTGATATGTTTGTTCGATGCATCACGAGACACTGTTCATATCTTTGATAATCTGAAAAAAACAATTTCCGGTAAAATGCTTTTGGTTGCCAATAAAACCGACCGCTTGTCGGCAGAAAAGATTTCTTCACTGCGACAGGAAGGCTGCCTGGCCATAGCCGCTAAACCTCGTCAGGGATTGGAGCAACTGCTTCCGGCCATTACCGAACGGATTGAAAACCGCTTTACCTCTAATTCAAATTTGCTGATAACCCGTGCTCGTTACCGTGAAGCTTTGAAAGAAACTGTAGAAGCGTTGGAAACTTTTACACTGCGAAAAGAAATTGAATTGGCTGCCGAAGATGTTCGCCTGGCTGCCCGCGCTTTGGGGAAAATCACCGGACGGATTGAGGTAGATGACATTCTCAATAAAATTTTCGGGTCATTTTGTATCGGTAAATAATTAGCCGGATTTTTTGACAAATTATGCTTGCTTTCTAAAGCCCGATTGAGTAATATCGGCTTAATCATTTATTATTAACGCTAAAAACTTGTCATTATGAAAAAGAATTATTCTGACGGACTTGAATTTTTGATTAAGAAGCATGTCTGTGTTTTAACCGAGATGGCCCTTCAACAGCCGATGGAAGGGCATTATCAGGCAATCCACGAAAAATTTGCCAAGTTAGTAAGAAAATCGGAGGAATTGGGAATCTCTTATTACTACGAAGATGAAAAGCTTCGCAGTGAGCAGGAAGCGTTGGGCCGCGCCGTTAGTGGTCTGATTTCTTACCTTCGTCAGCATGCCGGCGAACAGAAACCCTATAAAAATTATCTTTGGAGCCTGGATATTTTTTCTGCCTGTGTTTACTGCCCTTATATTATAGAACGAAGTGAAATTTATACTTTCTGGCAGTTCTGCATCAGAAACAATGTAATCTGAAGTTTCTTCCGTTTTATAAAACCTGCCCTTCAGCGGCAGGTTTTACGCTTTTAAATGGGAGAAGCTATTAACGGCTTGCTAACGTTTTTTATGCTAGTATCCGATAAGTAGAAGTTTGTCCCGTCTTCGGAACAAATAATGTTAAGGCTGAATAAATGAAAACGGATCAGGAGTTTGATGTAATTGTTGTCGGCGGCGGCCATGCCGGTTGTGAAGCTTGTGCCGCGGCAGCCCGTATCGGAGCCAAAACGGCTTTGATCACCCATAAAATTGCCACAATAGGCGAAATGTCATGTAATCCGGCCATCGGCGGTCTGGGTAAAGGGCATCTTGTACGTGAAATTGATGCGCTGGACGGTTTGATGGGACGAGTTATTGATAAGGCAGGCATACAGTTTCGTATGTTAAACCAGTCTAAAGGTCCGGCTGTTCGCGGTCCGCGCGCTCAGGCTGACCGCGAACTTTATAAAAAATATATGCTTGCCACGCTGCGGGAACAATCCGGCCTGACGCTGATAGAAGCTCCGGTCGAAGGCTTGCTTTTTGATGATGTGAAAATATCCGGTGTTATTTTGGCCGACGGAACACAAATAACCGCAAAAGCGGTTGTTCTTACTTCCGGAACTTTTTTGAACGGCGTGATGTTTGTCGGTCATGAAACTTCCGTCGGCGGACGTATCGGTGATGTCACTTGTACGGGTATAACGCCGTATTTAAAACAGAAAGGGCTGAATGTTGGGCGTTTAAAAACCGGTACCCCTGCCCGTCTGAACGGCAAAACAATTCATTGGGAAAAATTGTCTTCTCAGGACGGTGATAACCCGCCGCAGCCTTTTTCTTATCTGACGGAAAAAATTACCAATCCGCAGATACAGTGTTTTATTACTCATACCAATGAAAACACGCATCGGATTATTCGCGATAATTTTTCCAAATGTGCTTTGTTTTCCGGTTTAATTACCGGCATCGGCCCGCGCTATTGTCCCAGTATTGAAGACAAACTGGTAAAATTTGCCGACCGCACCAGTCATCAGATTTTTTTGGAACCCGAAGGTCTGAATACTGATGTTGTTTATCCGAACGGCATTTCAACGTCTCTTCCCGCAGATGTTCAAGAACAGTTTATTCATACGATTGAAGGGCTGGAAGATGTTGAAATTCTCCGTTACGCTTATGCAATTGAATATGACTTTGTTGATCCGCAGGAACTCAACCGAACACTTGCAGTTAAAAAGATTCCCGGTCTTTACCTGGCAGGACAGATAAACGGAACGACCGGTTATGAAGAAGCTGCCGCGCAAGGACTGTTGGCCGGTGTTAATGCAGCGCTGTATGCTGAAGGAAAAGGGCGTGAATTTGTGATTGATCGCAGTCAGGCCTATATCGGCGTAATGATTGACGATTTGATTACCAAGGGCGTTGACGAACCTTATCGTATGTTTACTTCTCGCTCCGAATATCGCCTGTTGTTGCGTGCGGATAATGCCGATGCGCGTTTAACTGAACTGGGCTATCAAATCGGTTGCGTCGGGAAAAATAGATACACTGTATTTAAAGCCAAATATGAGCAGATAAATCATTATCGTCAGCTTTGTGAAAAATTGATTGTCAACCCGAACGAGTTGGATAAATTCGGCGTAAAGACGAAACGTGACGGAACGAAAAGAAGCGCTTTTAACGTTATGTCTTATGACGGTGTTTCACGTGAAACAATAACGCAAATATGGCCGGAATTGCAGACAATGCCCGATGATATTTACGAAGCAATCGAAATTGAAGCCAAATATGCCGGTTATCTGAAACGCCAACAGGCAGATATTGATGTATTTCAAAAAGACGAAAAACTTAAAATCAAAGAAGACATTGATTATGCTCTCATCGGCGGTTTATCGCGGGAGATGGTACAAAAGCTGTCTAAAGTCCGCCCGGCGACAATCGGAGAAGCATCACGAATACCCGGAGTGACGCCTGCCGCCGTCACTGCCGTGCTCAGTTATGTAAAAAGGTAAAACCCATGACGATGCCGACCATGCAGCAAGCTTTAAAACTTTATGAAGAAACCATGCGTAAACGCTGTGCGGAATCATCGCGTTTCGAACTGGGACGTTCTAAAGGAGAACGCATTCACGCTGCCATGGTCGCGGTAGCCGCTCAGATGATTGCTTCCCGATTGCCTGACATAGACGGTGAAAAAGCCTATATTATGGGGTTATTTCATGATTTCGGCAAACTGGTTTATAACGATGAAATGTCCGATAAATTCCACGGACTGGAGGGGTATAAATATTTACGCAAACTGGGATATGATGAATTGGCCAGAATATCACTGACCCACACTTTTTATGAACAGGAACTTAACTTAAAGGAATATGCCGGCTATAATCCGTCTGAAATGCGCAAATGTAAAAAACTGTTGCAGGAAGTTCCTTTTGATGATTATGACCGTTTGATAC
>OJPI01000105.1_pt1 | contig 69168 bp, 47 predicted proteins | sample 1598461 | NCBI WGS metagenome assembly OJPI01 (sample SAMN03922483, study PRJEB24848) | human gut metagenome | isolation source: stool sample | host: Homo sapiens | place: Germany | collected 2011-05 | reverse complement strand
TCCCGTTCAACTTGCATGTGTTAAGCCTGCCGCCAGCGTTCGTTCTGAGCCAGGATCAAACTCTCATATTAAAATGATTTCTCAATCCTGTCTAAATTACTCATAAAAGAATTTCTTTGGTTCCTTTGAATACTTCAGACTTTATTCATATTTTCTCAACATTAAATACCGTCTGCGTATCCTCTTTTTTTCTTCTTATTCACTCTGTTCTATAACTGCCATTTGGTTGGTGTTTTAAGTGAAGCACCGTTACCGTGTCGGCGAAGTGGTTTATAGGACAACCCAAGCAAGATGTCAACACAAAAAAGCAAAAAAATTTGATTTTTTTTCACATTTTTTCTAACTCATTGATTAGAGGATAATTTTTTGTGCATGTTTTTTGAAAGGAAAACGAGGGTTTGTTTCCTTTTTTTTAACCTTATCGCCTTACTATAGGTTCAATATAGCATAACAGAAAAAGATAACAAGGTAGCATTTATGTTAAAAAACAGTATCTTAGCTCTAACTTTAGTTGTAATCCTTTCGGCTTGCGGGAATCAGGAGAAGCCGATATTAAAAGGAGTCGACGGTTCCGAAGTTCCGCCGGCGTTTGCAAGTTTTCCCGATGTTCCGTTTCCGGAACCCTCTTATATAGATATGGGTGAGACCAGAACTCTGGGCAGCGGGCAGAACTGGAGCGGCAGTTTGATTTTTTCGACTCCTTTTTCAGCCAACAGCATTTATGATTTCTACGTTTCCGAAATGCCGAAGCTGCGTTGGTCGGAAGTGGCGGTTGTGCGCGCAAAAATCAGCCATATGACTTACTTGCGCGACCGCAGGGCAATTCAAATTCTGATTGAGCGGCTGGGCAGCGACGAATCGCTGGTGACAATCACGGCAATTCCGAATGACACCGGCGTTACACAAAAGAACTGATTCAGGAGTCTTAACCGATGCGATTCGACTTTTTTACTCTGGGCGGCAGCCAATTCTGGGAAGACGTCTTTTTTTATCAAAAGTGGCGAATCCAGAGAAATTATAAGACGAAACAATACCGGCTCCTGGATAACTGGGACATTCGGCGCGCGGAAGGCCGTTTTGAGAACTGCCGGCGTGCTTTTCTTAAATATATTGAAGTCTTCCAGCTTTCGCGGCAGAAGGGACATATGGTTATTATGCTGCACGGGCTCGGCGAAAGCAAAAACATCTTCAAGCCTTTGTGGCGAGAGGCGCTGAAAAACGGCTATATGGCCGCGGCAATCAACTATCCTTCTACCCGCAAGAGAATCGACGGACACATTCGCCAGCTTGACTTTTTTATGAATCATCTGGAAGACGTACAGGAAGTTTCTTTTGTAACAAACGGTATCGGCGGCGTCATTTTAAGGAAATTGCTTTCGTTTGATTCGCCGTGGCGGCACAAAATAAAGCTCAACCGGATTGTAGAGGTCAGCCCTCCGAATCAGGGAAGCACTCTGTTTAAGCTGTTGGACAAATACCGGCTTTTTCAACGGGTTCTGGGACCGATTCTGAAAGATGTTACGCCGGAAGCGGCCAAACGCCTTCCGCCGTTTGAGAATCCGCAGCAAGTCGGCATTATCAATTGCGTGCCGGTGTGGAAACGAATCCTGTTCCTGCTGCCCGAAAAATGGCGGCAAATGCTGGGAAGCGGCGAAGATGCCGAACTAAAAGGCGTCAAACAAACAATTACGATAAAAAATACGTTTTTTAATCCTTTTAAAAATGAAGAAGTTGTTCGCAGATGCGTCAAATTTTTGAATCAGGGCAAGTTCTGAAACATGGCGAAAAAATCAAAAAACTGTAACAAATTTTTTTACTTTTATATGCTAGAATAGAGATAGCATGAAGCAGAAGCTTTAAAAAACCGAGGATATGATGAGAGCAATACTGGTAAACATAATCATCTTTATGGCCATTATAGGAGCCTATTATATTGACTTCTTCGGCTGGTTTACCTCTCGTTATGCCTTTTGGGGCGCATTAGCTCTGGTGGCGGTTGTATTTATTATTGCAATAAAAGTTCTGGGCAATCCTTTTGCCGGAGGAGACGACGATGACAATAAATAAGTTTATAAAATATACCTCCCTGTTAGTGCTCGGAACCTGGATGCTGTCTGCTCCGGGCAATGCTTTTGCTGAAAACGAAGCTGTCAGCAAAGATGTTAATGAAATAATCAATCGCTTGATGGCACCTGACGATAACAGCACTGGTGCAAAAAAATTAGAAAATGAAGAATTAGCCAAAATCCGCAGTAAACTGCTTTCTGAGATTAAAGGTCTCCAAAAGACATACAAAGAAAATATGGAAGGGATTGAAAATTATCAGAAACAGATTGAAGAATTACAAAAAAAAGTTGGAGAAGTGGAAAAAGAACTAAATGGTTTTGAAGAGACGGCAATTATCGGCGGCGCCCTTGCCATTATCGGTACAGTCGGTCTGGCAATCGGCACCGGGGGCGTGGGATTGGTTATCGTCGGTGTAGCTACGGCGGTAGGAGCCATAGCGGCAGAACACTATGCCGAAGATCCGGATTCGCTGAGACGCTTGATTAACGGCAGCTATACATGGTCCACACAGCAGCTGATTTCCAATACGAAAACTATTGATGCTTCCAGTATTACTAATGTGGAAGCGAAAGACGAGAAACAGAAACAAGCCCTGCAAAAGGCCCTCAGTGTCGTCCAAGAATACAATGCCGTTGCTCAACAACTTCATAAACTTGGCGAATCTGCACTTTCTACAGCACAGCAACTTGATCAGAAAGTCGAAGAACTTAACAGCATGCAGACAACCATTAAGGCCGGGCAATCTCTTTATAAATATACGATCATGGGTAAAACCAAAGATGGCAAACCCACTATCCTTGCTGAATATTATTTCATAATGGAGGGCGACAAATTCCAGTCCATTACCGGCGTTACCCGCGGTTGTGTGCCGTTGCCGGCCAAGCTGGCAGAATCCAGAAGCTGTATTTACTGCCCGCTATTTAAAACGATTTTCAATGCGGCACAAAGTATGTCCACCAAAGCTTATGACAAGCTGGCCGGGCCGCTGGCCAATGTGATGCTGATTGGTTTTGCCATTGTGATTGCTTTTATGGTTTTGAAAAACGTCAGTTCGTTTACCAAGCAGGATGCACCCAAATTCGTAACCGAGCTGCTGGTCAATATGTTTAAGGTTCTGGTAGCTTATTATATGTTAAAAAACGCCAATATTGTTTACGGCTACATTGTGGGCCCCGTACTTAAAGCCGGCTTTGAATTCGGTTCAAGTCTGCTGTTTGCTAAAAACGACAGCTATCTGGCAGCCTGTGACGTTTCAAAAACGCTTCAGAACGTGTCAAACGGGGTTATGCCGGCATATCTTTACACCAATCTGGATTGCTTTATCAGAGCCGTACAAGCCGAAGTGGCCGTTCCGCAGAGCGTCGGTTCGTCTTTAATGTGCGTTGCCCGCAATGCCGGTAAAGAGAGTATCGGACCGGTCCGCAATGTTTTGTGGGATTTCGGCATGATGTTCCAAGGATTTGCCATTTGGGTCATGGGCTGGATTATCTCTTTGGCTTTTGCTTTCTATCTGATTGATGCGACAATTCAGCTGGGCATTATCGGCGCTTTGATGCCGTTCCTGATCGCCTGCTGGCCGTTTAAGGCAACCCGCAACTATACGAGCAAAGGCTGGGGTATCTTTATGAACACATTCTTCGTTTATGTTTTCATGGGATTGGTCGTCAGTATCAACGTTGAATTGCTGGGACAGGGATTAACCGGTTCCAAAGGCGGGTTTGATGCCATTATGAAAGCCTTGAACGGTAATAACGTTCAAGAACTCAAAGAATTACTGGATATCGGCTTTGCCGGCTTCCTGGTCTTGGTTGCCTGCTGTCTGTTTGCCTTTAAACTGACCGGACAAGCTTCTGATTTGGCCGGAACCATGGCCGGCGGCGGCGGACCGAAAATTGGTGCCAACATCGGCGGTCTGGCTTATGGTGCTGCGACAAAAGGCGTTCAGGGGACCCTTAAGACAGGTCTCGGCGCGGCTAAAGCCGTCAGTGATAAAACCGGGCTTACCAATGTTGTCAACAAAGGCAGAGATTGGGCGAAAGATAAAGTTTGGGGTGCTGTCGGCTTAGGACGCCGCAGCGGCGCTGCCGGCAACAAACAGGCCAGACGTTCACAGATGGGCGATCAGCAACAACAGCAAAGCAGCACGGACGGACAAACTCCGCAAACGCAGACAAGACCTGCCACACCGGGTGCGCCGAATCCAACTGCTCAGAATCAAATCAAGAAAATGCAGCAGGCCGGACCGCGGTCGCAGCAACCGGCAACACCTTCGCCGCAAACACCGACGAATCCGTCAACCCCGCAAGGCGGTGCCGCTCAAGGCGGAACACCGCACGGAAATCAGGCGGATGCGCAGCAGACTCAGACGCCGCAACAGACGCCCGAGCAAATGAGACAGCAGCTGGAAAGCGATTACAACAACACCGCCAACGGCAGAGCCGGCCGGCAGATGATTCAAAACCAGACGGCAGAAGTTGCCCGCAACAAAAAAGCGGAAAACGAAGCTCAGGGTAAAATGAATTATCATAACCGCAGAGCCGATGACTACCTGAAAAAGGCTCAGTCCGCCTCTGACCCGGCTCAGAAAAAGAACTTTGAAAATCTGGCAAATGCTCAGTTTGAAGAGGCCGTCAAAGCCGAAGCCGCCTATAACAAGGCTAAAGCCGACACTCAAAAGGCCCAAAGCGAGCTGGATGCCATAAAACAGGAGAATGAGCGTTACAAGAACCAATATGTTCAAGACGAAATGAAAAAACGCAACCCGAAAAAATAATTATTTTATAACAGAGTAACGACAATGTGGAAAAGTATTGACATAGGACGAGTTTTGAAACTGCTGCTGGTGGTTGCAGTCTCTATGTTCATGCTTACCGCCTGTGCCAGTGACGATAAAAACCCGGATACATCGCGGGCAGCCGTAAAAGGGGACGTTAATGAACAGAGCATCGCACAAGATCAGGCAACATGCTGGCAGGATACTATCATTGAACTGCTTTATGACAACATGGGCAAAGTGGCGATGGGAACCTATAACAAGATTACTTCCGGCGCCCTGACTTTCATGATGGTTGCCTTTGCGGTTTGGCTTTCTATCCGCCTGCTGAAACATGTCAGTTCGTTTACCGAAGAAAACATCGGAGAGACCTGGACCGAAATTGCCCGAAAATTCTTCCTTTGTTTTGCCTGCGGTTATGTGGCATCATCTCCACAGCAGCTGCTGTTCTTCATGAATGACATTATTTTTCCGGTTTATAACGCGTTTCTGGAATTTTCAAGCGAATTGCTGGCTCACGCCTCGCTCAGCGACAGCAAGGCCAATTCCATAAAAGTTTTCGGATTTAATTTTACCGCAGGCAAATCCATTATCTGCAAATTGTCCGACGCTGTTGCCAATGCCGATTTGAGCGGTTTCCCCGAATCGCCGAAAGAGATGATGAAATGCATGGTCTGTGCCATGAATGACCGGATGAATCTGGGACTGGCAATGGCTTATAAGGTTTTGAAAGCTCCGGGTTTTATGGCCACGGTTATCGGATTGATGATTATCGCCTGCTTTACTTTCGTCAAACTCGGATTTGTTTTTTATCTGGTTGACACTATTTTCAGATTCACGATTATGGTGGTTATGCTGCCGATTTTGATTATGGGATATCCTTTCGGACCAACTAAAAAATGGCTGTCGCAAGGCTTTGTCACCATTTTGAATTCTGCCGCATTTATGATGTTTATGGCAATTATGATTGCAATTGCCATGCTGGCTCTGGAGCAAATTATCATCGATAACGCCGACATTTTTGAAAACGGCACGGATAAAGATTTCAAGGAATTCAGCATTCCGTTCATGTGCCTGCTGATGATCGGTTTTCTGATTGCTTCTTCCGTTCAGCTGGCGCAGCAGGTAACCGATTCTCTGGTCGGCGGCAGCTCAAAAGGTAGCTTTAACGCCAAAGCCAAAGCGGTTATTATCGGTGCAGCCAAAGTTCTGGGCAGTATCTTTACCGCCGGTGCAGTTGCCGCCGTCAGCAAGGTCGCCGCCGGACGCAAGATTATTGAAAAAGTTCAGAACGGAAAAGCCAAAGTCGCTTCGTTCAAAAACAAAATGAACAGTTTGCGGGGGAGGTAAAAATGACTGATAAACTCCTCAAACATATTTTTAACTTCTTTCTGGCAGGATTTCTTTCCCTTAGCGTTATCCGCCCGGTTAATGCTTGGACGATAAATTTTACTGAAGAAACATGCGGCTCTGCTTATCAAGGCCGTTCCAAAGGAGAAAAAGCTTTTGAGCCTTTGGACACTCAAAAAACGCAGCAAAAGGTTAATGAAGTTAATGCAGCCACAACAAAATTAAAAAATTTTTGCGAAAAATTAGCAAAACACTTAGAACAAAGAGAAGATAATGGTGAAAAAGTAGATACAAATGTATTTCCAACTCAATCTTTTGACTGGGGATGGAAACAGGAAACTGCTGACGAATACAACCAAAGATTTGATAAAATTATTGCTCAAAACCCCAGTTTTAAAAATGAATACGACAGCTTAAAAGCGGAATATGAAAAATTAAACACGGAATTAGAGTTCGCACGTGCCGAAGAATTAGCTGAGCATAAGCGTGCCGTTGCAGCCGGAGAATATCAACCTTGCGGCAGCGAATATCCGCGAGGATGTCCGGAAGGTATGGAATGCTACTCCAGCTATAGTATGTCAGTTCAAGGGACGGGAGGTTCATATTCTTCATCAACATTATCTTATACATGTAAAAAGCCTGAAGATGTGAAAAAACCTTTATTTGGAGAAAAACAGAAACCTGTAGAAAAGGGTACGGATACCAGTACCGTTGTTACAACGACAGCCGGATTTTCTTCTTATACGGTTAAGACTGATGAAACAGGGAAAAACACAACCGAAGAGGACGGCATAACGGTAAAACGCGGGGACAATTCGGCTTGCAGTATTCCCGACATGCAGAAGATGTATCAGTCCACCTGTTATTCCTGCAAAATTATCATGACGCTGATTACGACGTTTATGAATGCCTGCGGTAAAGTTTATGATTTAACCAGAGAAGCCGGAAGCAAGGTGTTGGTTATCGGATCAATGTTGTGGCTGGCCGCATTTGCCCTGAAGCTTGTCTCGGCTTTTACCAACCAAGAACCGATGAGCATTCTCAACACACTGCTGATATTCATGTTCAAGGTTGCCGCCGCCTATATCGTAATTAACGTGGGTATCGGCGCCATTGTTGACCTGTTCGTCAATCCTTTGCTGCTGGCCGGTGCCGACTACGGGCTGGGATTATTACAGGCGGCAAATCAGGGAATAATCAAAGTTGCTTTGACCTCAAACTTTACCTATAACGGTACAGAAATTATTTCTCCGGTAGTTATTAACAAAATTATGGCTTTAACCGAGGGAATCGACAAGACGGTTTCCACCAATCTGGTTATCGGACATGCCCTCACCTGCCACTCTTTTAATGCAGGCATGTTGGAATATACCGGCGGATTATTCGGTGTTAACGTCACTATCCGTATTCCTGACCTCTGGATTTGGCTGTGCGGTGCCGCTATCTGGTTCTGCGGTTTTATGCTGACTTTAGGTATCGGTTACTATCTGCTTGACGTTTGTTTCAAAATCGGATTCTGCATTATGGCACTGCCGATTGTTATCGGTCTCTGGCCGTTCGGGCCGACATCAGGCAAGTTTACATCGTGCATGAGCATTATTTTCCGTTCGGCAGCTTTGTTTACTTTCCTGGCTTTGACCACTTCTTATGCATTATCGCTGATAAGCGTGTCATTAGGCGATTTGACGACTTTCTATGCCAAAATCAAGGCCGGCGATGCGGAATGGGTTTCCAACACCTTTTCCATTTCAGGCGCAAACTTTATCCTGATTATGTTTGCTTATGTTTACAGCATTAAAATGATCGGCGCCACGGTTACCGGTTATGTCGGAAAATTCTTTAACGACAGCACATTCGGTGATGCCTCTCCGATGCACATGAAAGCAACCCAGATGACCGCCTTTGTAAAAAACAAGGTCACTCAGGCCGCGTCTTTTGCCGGCGGCGTTGTCACTCATCAGGCGACACGGGCTGCCGGAGCCGTTGCCGGCGGGGCCGTCAACTTTGTCAAAAACCGGGTAAACGGCGGCAAAGATGCCAACAAAGACGATAAAGACAATGAGGGCAAGAAAGAAGGCGACAGCCCGAAAGACAACAATAAGCCGAATTAAGCAGGTGTTATTATGGAGATGATGACTAACATATCTAAATTGACCAGACAAGCCGGATTGGCATTTGCCGCCGTTTTATGGCTGGGCTTGAATACGGCCGGCATCTCCTCCGCTCGGGCCGCAGACGTGTCTAATACCTGCGCCGTTCAATTTCATCCCTGTAAAATTGACGGTGCCACAGCTTCAAGGAATCTTTATCCCAACAGCCGAATTGAAGAAATGCAAAAAGGCTGTCTGAATACTGTTCCGGTTGAAACCAAAGGTTCTCTCAACTCCGTCGGACGAATTTCCGAAGAAGCCTGCCACCGTTCTACCAGTTGCAACAGTTCATACAGCACAAAAGTAAAATATCCCGACGGCAAATGTTATCGTGAACATCAGGGGATGGATGTCGCCGTACCGGAAGGGACTCCAGTTACCGCAGCGGCCGACGGAGTTATTTTATCAATCAGCTCCTGTTACGGCGGCGGCGGCAATACTGTTATTATGCAGCATGAAAAAGCCGGCGGCGGACAATATACAACAACATATATGCATCTGCAAAAATTTGCCGACAAAACAAAAAAAATTGCAGGAACCAAAGAAAAAATCGCCAAAGGAACGACCATCGGCTACGTCGGAACCACCGGTTGTTCGGACGGCACGACCAAACACGGCGCATATGGCGCTCACCTGCATATTGAACTGCGTAACGGCGGCACGGGAAAAGGTAAGATTTTGTCTCCCGCCTGCGCTTCGGCAGATGCTTTGTGCGACGGCAACGTTCCGGTTCCGGAAGCACCGGTTATCGAAAACGATCCGGATCCGCAAATGGTGACGGCGGAAGCCAGTTTAGGCAAATGCGGCAAACTGCTTCCGGCAGATAATCTGTCCGCTTTTCACCAACAGGGTGAATCCGGAGGCGATGCCGGCGCTTTCAACAAATGCTGGGCAGATGATAAAGGCGGCTGTTCTTATGGCGTTTCGCAAATGGTCTGCTACCGGGATTCCTCAAAATGGAATAATTCAACAATGGCCAGTTATTTGCAACATTTGCAGAAGAATGATCCCAGTAAATATAAGGCACTGGAAATAGGCGGCTCATTGCAAAGCACCATTAACGCCGCCTGCAATCCGCCGGCTACGCAATTTTCGCAGAAATGGCAGGCCTTAGCCTCCCAAGACAGTTCTTTCGGAACTTCACAAAGAGAATATATTGAAAATCACTATTTAAGCTCCGGCAAAAGTGTTTTGAAAAAAGCCGGCATGGGAAGTTTGCTTAACCGCTCTCCCGAAATGGATATGATTATTTTAGCCGGTGCGGTTGCCGGTGCAGGCCCGATGAGAAACAATTTTCAGGCGGTTCAAAGAGCAATTGCTCCCGAAACCTTTGAAACGGCTTCCGACGAAACGATTATTTCCGCTTATTATGCAAGCTATGCCGAAGTCATGTATTCGGGATATGCAGATAAAACCCCTTATGCCAAACGCGCGGCCAAAGATGAAAAATTAGCGCTCGAATCGTTAGCTATTCGAAAAGAAATGGAAAACGGCTCATCTTTGGAAGAAGCCTCACAAAAAGTTACCGGCAAACGCGCCTGTGAAGAAGACGAATATCCGTCGGCTTCCGTCCGGCTCGGGCAAGCGTCCCGCCCGGCTTATTTAAATGAATATACCGGCGCGGTATCTACCGAATCCGCAGATAAAGGCGATCGCGAATGTAATGTCGAAAGTTATCGCAGCAGTTTCAAGACATGTATTTTCTGTGATATTTTCGGTGTTTTGTTTAATACCGCCAGCTCGGTTGCGAAAAAATCATACAATGCACTGGCAGACGGCGTTATCATGCTGGTTTGCGTCGGCTTTGCTCTCTGGCTCGGCATTACGGTTATGCAGTTTATTTCCTCCATGGAGCAAAAGAATCCGAGTATTCTGGTTAAAACAATTTTGAACAAAGCGTTTCTGGTGCTGATTGTTGTCACGCTGCTGCGTCTCAATTCGGCAGACTTTTTCCGGCTGGCGATGGAGCCGATATTCAATACCGGGTTTAAACTGGCGCAAATTGCGACTGAAGGTGCAAACGGCGAAACCTGTGACGGATCCACGTTTGATATTTTAACCGAAGAAAAAGGTGCAGGCCTTCCGGCCAGTATGGGCGTCAGTATTTTGTGCACAATTAAGACCATTCAGGATAAAATTCTTGATGTTATGGCTTTGGGCTCTACATCTATTTGCGTCGCTTTGTATGTCGAATCATGGCACGGCCTTGCCCTCTTCCCGCATCTGGGCTATCTGATTGTCGGTCTTGTGTTGTGGATTGCCGCAATTCTGCTGCTGATTATCTATCCGTTCCTGCTGATTGACTCGGTTTTGCAGCTGACGGTGGCGACGGCGCTGCTGCCGGCGGCAATCGGGGCTTACGCTTTCAAATCAACGCAAAAATATGTAGGCAAAGTGTGGGATACGTTCCTTAACTGTATGTTTAACTTTATTTTCCTGTCGCTGATTATCTTTATTCTGACCAACGGTCTGATGGATGTTTTATCAAAAGCAGGGGTTGAGAGCGGCGGAGCGATGTCTGATGTCGGAACCCGAAGCGGTTACAAGGTTATTCTGAGCAATCTGGCATGGTGGGGAACCACATTCCTGAAACTCGTTTTCTATATGATTCTCGGCTGGGCGGTTCTGGGTGAAGCCAATTCCTTTGCCGGAAGTTTCGCCAAGAGCATCGGCGTCAAAGACATCGGTTCGAAAGTCGGCGGTTTGGCCGCATCCACGGCAAACACCGCGGCAATCGGAGGGCTCAAAACAGCGGGCAAAGCAACCCGTAAAGTCGGCGGCATGGCTCTTGACCGCGGGCGGGAAGCTTATAACTCATATAAAGTAAACCGCCGAGCTAAAAAAATTGAAAACGATGACCGAACGGTAACCGATGCCGACGGCAACAAAACTTTGCAACACCGTACCTGGTACGGCCGCAAGGTTACCGATACGCTGCAAGTTGCTCCGGACGGCACCAGAACGGTTACACGGGCAAAACAGAGCCTGCGCGGCAATAAGGCAACCTCCGTTAACAATGACAAGTTCATTCAGAACAAGAAGACTTATGACAAAGACGGAAACCTTATTCGCGAGGAAACAAGAATGAATACCGCTGCCGGGAAGACATTGCTGAACCGTGACGGCACCCGCAACGAAGTGGCCATTCATGCAATCCGCAGCGGCAGCGGTATGTCCAATGACGATGTCGATAAGGCGATTATGAACCAGATGATGCAGGAACGTATGGGCGGTGTTCCCGGGGCAGATATGAACCGCGAATTCAAAGACCGCGAAGTCAGCCGTACGCTGGATGACCAGGGACGCGAAGTCTTCAGGGTTAAGCAGACCAATGCCGACGGCTCGACCAGCATCTTTGAGATGACCAAGGGTGACAAGCGTGATATGCTGACTTACACCCACATCGGCAAAAACGGCAAAGCCGAAAGCTATGCGTCCGACGGCATCATCAACAAAAAATCAAATTACCGTCTGAACAAGGATGGCACGGTTGATGCCAAGAGCGTTAAAAACAACTATGCCTTTGCCAAAAACTATAATTCGGCACACACCCGCTCAATGGACAGCAACGGCAAATTCAACCGGTCTGTTCCGGCAGACGAAATTATGATGAGCGAAGCGGATATGCAGCTTTTCAGAGAACAAGTCGCCACTTACGGAAAAGACCAGCCGATGGCCGAATTCGGAAAATAAGGCGGCAGCCGTCTTGATTAAAGCCGGGAAGAAATTCCCGGCTTTACAGTTATATTTGTACACAAATTGTCTTTTTTTGTACTATTTTCTTGATTAATATAACGCTTATATTTATGATACAAACAAATTATGAAGTTGTGTTTATTACAATAAAAGGTGGACTCAAATGGAAGAAATTATTTTCCCGAACCAAATCAGAATGTACAGAAGACTTCGCGGACGCTCGATGCAGGAACTTGCCGATCATTTGTCCGTCAGTCTTTCTGCAATCTCTAAAATTGAAAAGGGTTACCGCCGCGTGGACCAGGAGCAGCTGGTTCGTGTTGCCGAATTTCTGGACTGCCCGCTGCAGGATTTATTTGTTAATGAACAGAATTCCCAGCAGGAAGTCGTCCAATCCTGGAGGCGCGAACAGGAGAGAAGAAACAAAATCAACGAAAAAAGCGGTTTGAAAACTTTGGGTGCCGGTTTGCGTCAGATCCGCAACGAAAAGAACCTGACGCTGATTGAAGTTGCCGAAAGCGCCGATATGACCCTTTCAGTTTACCACCGTATTGAAATGGGCCAGCGTGAAGTTTCCGACAAAGAATTTAAAAATATTGCCAAGGCCATCAATATGGCTCCGGAAGAGTTGAAAGAGCAGATTAAAGCTCTGGAAGACAAAGGCATGCTGGAAGAGATTATTCAGCGCAACGATGCCAAATACAAACTGTTGTCCACCCCGCGCGGAGCAATTTCCGCTTTCGGAAATTCCAATCAGGACGGCGTTAAAATTTCAGTTTACGGCGTGGCCGGAAAAGACGGCGACGTTATCATTGAATTCAGTCAGGAGACCAAAAAAGTTCAGCGTCCGCCGCAGTTATACAACAAAAAAGACGCTTATGCCGTTAATCTTTGCACCCGCCGCCTCGGAAGCCTGTTGCCGACACGTTCAATTTTGTTTGTCGATCCGCAGGATGTTGTCAGCGTCGGAGACATTGCCGTTTATTACAGCAATGAAAAAGAAGCCAAAATCGTCAGTATCCGCGAAGATGAAAACGGACAGCTTTACGGCTTGAGATGGAATCCGGACGAACGGATTGAAATCAGCAACGACGATTTGAACAGCCTTCATAAAGTGGTTGCAATCTACCTTTAAGAAAAAACTCCGCTGCGGCGGAGTTTTTTTTGATTTCTGCCGTTTCCGCTCCGTTTTATTAACCTGAAATTTACAACATCAGAAGTAAAATCGGTAATATGGATAGATTTTAAACTGATGACAGACAGATTCGGGTAAAAAATTGGTAGAAACGGCCGGAAAAACAAAAAAGAACTACAATAAAATCGGGACAGAGGATGACCCGGTTATTATTGCGCAGCGCTTTTTAAACATCTTCCGGCAGCTGCATATTTTTACCGACGAAAGAAAACAAGCCTTCAACCAAATGATATTGGAACAGCCAGCAGAAATCCGCGGCATGTTCAGTTCGCTGCCGGGCGGAGCCGTTTTGCAGCAGTATGTTGACGAGCTGGAAGAAAAAAACGGTTTGGTTCGCAGTACGCCCGATGCAGCACCGCAGGCTGATTATGAAGAAGAGACCCGTGCCAAAATTCTGGCAACGGCTTTGGCTGAAGCAAACAACCAGCATCACACTCCCTCTGCGGATACTCAGGCTGAAACGGCACAGATTGCGGCTCAGGCAGCCGCAGAAGCCGCGGCCCGGGCTGCGGCGGAAGCTCAGGCCAAGATAGCCGTTCAGGCTGCACAGGCAGCGAAAGAAGCGGCTGCCGCCGCTCAGGCACAGATACAAGCCCAGGCGCAGGCTTTGGCTCAGGCACAGGCGCAACTACAAGCCCAACAACAGGCACAGCAAACCGGACAGGCCTCTCCGGCCAAAACCGTTTTCCAGCCGATAAGTTCGACGTTTACGGCTGATGCGTCCTTTGCCAAAGAAATCGCCTCGGCGCTCAAAGAAGCCATTGCCGCCAACGACGATATTCGTAAAAAAGATTCCGAAGCGGTTACACAGGCTATTGTTTCGTCGCAAAACAAACTGGCAGAGATCATGGCTCAGAACAACAAGGCCAATATCGAGGCCCAAAACCGGCTGGCGCAAATGCTGGTTCAGAACAACACGGCTGCCAATGCTTCAAGTTCAAACAACAATGCCAACAATATTCAGATAAACACCGCAGCAACCTTTCCGCCGGTGGATGAGATGCTGAACGGCATTGTCAAAATTCAGTCGGAACTGTTCAGAGAAATGGCTAAAACCCAGACCAGCGAGTTGTCATCTATCATTACGCTGGCTCTGAAAGAAAGCCAGCAGCTTTCGACACAGTCGATTATTACAGCCATCAAAGAAATGCAGAAAGAAAACCTGAAATTTCTGCAGGCTCATCCCGTTGTCTATACGGCTCCGGCGGTGCAGGCTGTGCCGGAAGATTACCATGTTTCGCCGGTTCCCCGGGCTGAGCCGCTGCGGCCCTTGCCTGACGAAGAAATAAACGCAGCGCCGGCTGCTCCGGTTATTCAGACCACCGATATCAGCAGAGAAATTTTCGGCGACGATACCGAAGACAACGATGATACTGAAATTATTGCCGGCGGTGAAGAAATTGCCGTACAAAAAAAGAAAAAAAAGAAGAAGAAAAAAAAGAAAAACAGTGAAGGTTTGTCTCTGGACAGTCTGGCCTCTTCCCTGTTTGATAAGGTCAGCACACTGACAGACAAAGTCAGTAATCTGAGCGGTAAAAAGAATCAAAAAGAAGAAGATCCCGCAGAAAAAACAGCAAATGATTTTTCTTTCCCCGAGAACCAAGAGGCATCAAACGGCGGTCTGGATTTCTCACTGTTTGACAATGATGTACCGTCTGCCGCGGCCGAACCGGAAAAAACCGCAGAACTCTCTCCGGCTTCCGAAGATACTGCCGCCGATGAAGACCAATGGGAGTATGTCGAAGTTCCGGCAGAAGAAATTTTGTCCCAACTTCAGCCGGAGCAAACCGCTCAAACGGAAGAACCGGCCTCTGAGGAACAGTCTTCCGCGGTTCTTGCGGACAATGACGACTGGGGATATCATACGACAACGGAAGAATTTCCGGCAGAAAATATTCCTGCCGAACCGGTAGATTTACCGAGTGAGGAAATTGCCACCGACTGGGGCATTGAGGCCGATACCTCTTCGGCGGAAACGGAAGATATTAGCAAGCCGATACAAAATTCTCCGCTTAGCGAAGACACAGTTTCTCCTGAGGAAACCGCGGCCGAGCCGGATACCGCTGTAACCACCGAAGCTCCGGCAGAAATTGCCGACGAAGGCTGGGAATATGTTGCGGTTCCCGAAGAAGAAACCACGGCCGAGCCGGATACCGCCGTAACCGACGAAGCTCCGGCAGAAAATGCCGACGAGGGTTGGGAATATGCTGCGGTTCCCGAAGAAGAAACCGCGGCCGAGCCGGATGCTGCCGCAACCGACGAAGCTTCGGCAGAAAATACCGACGAGGGTTGGGAATATGTTGCCGTTCCCGAAGAAGAAAGCGTTGCCGAAAGTGCTGATGGAAATACGGCGGAAGGCAACTGGGAATGGGAGTATGAAGAAGTTTCCGAAGATGACGGCAACACAGCCGAAACGGCACAACCGGCGAACAGCTCCGCAGCAGTTCCGACAGGCCCGGACACTGAAAGCTATGAGGCCCAGGATTGGGAATGGGACTATGAAGAAGTTTCCGAAGACGAAGGAACTTCTGCCGCAGATGCCGGTTCTGCCATTCAAACCCAAAGTGAGGATGAAGGCTGGGAATATGTCGAAATTCCCGAAGACGAGGCCGGCGCCGACGAAGACTGGGAGTATGTCGAGGTTCCGGAAGAAGAAGCCGAGGCAGGAAACGGCGACGGTGAGTGGGAATATGTTGAAATTCCCGAGGGTGAAGAAACATATCAGGCCGAAAGCGGCGAAGGAAGCGACTGGGAATGGGAATATGAAGAAGTTCCCGAAGATGACGGCAGCACAGCCGAACTTCCGCAGCAAACAGAAAGTGCGGAAAAAACTCCGACAGACGATCCCTATCGCCCCGAAACAGCTTTGCAAACACCGGCGGAAACCGAAACGACCTCACTAAGCTCGATGTACAGCGGGGAAGTTTATTTTCAGGATAATGTTTATGACAATCTTGAAACCGCCAAGGAGGAAGAAACATTTAAAATTCCCGAAGACATCGGCGACGGGCCCGGTTTGGCCGATTTAGAGACCGGAGAAGCCCCAAATGAACCTTATAAGCCGCAGGGAACCATATAATTGGGTAAAGCTGTGAGAAAACAATTTACAAACCCCGGCGGCTAAATTAAATTGAAAAGACAGTTAAGGAGCTGATATGGAACCAAATAATTTGACGGAACAAAATCCGGTTAATCCGCAGGCTCCGGCTCAACAGCAGCCGGCGCAACCGAAACCGCAGGCCAATCCGGCCGCGGCGATGCCGAATGCGGCTCCGCAACCGGCGGCTGCCCGGCCTCAAACGGTACAACAGCCTCATCCCGGCATGTCCCAGCCGCAGGCTCAGGGCGGAGCCAGCAAGGAAAGCCTCTGGTATCTGGACAATTATATTCTGCTCAAAGACTATTATGACCGGACAATTTCCCGGATTGCGGCGCGTTGCGTGCGAATGGGCAATATTGCCATGGAAGAATATCCTTTTTACGGATATATTTTGGATGTTTTGGAGGAAATCAGCGATACCGGCGATTATATTCTGCAACATAAGGAACTATATCCTTATGTGGAAAAGAAAATTGCCGGCGGCCTGAACGAATTGAAAAAGACGCTGAGCGAATATCAGGAAGAACTGCGCAACAATTCATCCCCGGAGATGATTAAAGAAGACGCTTCGGAAATTGAAAAGATGAAAGAGGCTTTGGGTGCAGTAACCACCGTGGCTGACGACCCGACTCTCGGCGCGGGAATGAACATGGATCAGCTGATGGACAAACTTATGGCTCAGGACCAGGCCAACAAAGAACTGAAAAAAGTAATTAAAATAAAGAAACCGGTTAATCCGGAGGGCGGCCAGGCAGTTCCGCCCAAAAACGAAGGTACGGAAGAATAATGAAGAACTGGTTTGAAAAAAGCCGTTTAGGTTGGTTATTAATGGCAGTCGGAATTATCGCGGCCTGCGCTCCCAAAGAGAAGCCGCGCGAACTGACACTGGATGAAAAGATTGCCTCGGAAACCATTCTGCCGCAAGATCCGAACATGATACGCACTCCGAAAGGCGCCAGTTCATTGGATTTGGAGTCTCCGCTACGCTGTTACGTCAACTGGAACACACAGGAAATGATTACGACCATTCCCTATAACGTTAAGGCGTTCAATATGGTTCGCAACGGCAAGAATGACATGCTGCCCCGATTTGAGGTGACGGGCTTTACCTTTGCAACCATGCCGGCGGAAAAAGCCATGTATAAGCTGACCAAGGAAGCAGGCATTAAACTGGTGGCAAAAGATGCGCCCTATGCCAGCATTTCGGCGGAAAATCTGCGCGGCGAACTGTCGGAAGTTATCGGAATGATTGCCGATGCCGCCGAAATTTATTATGCCTATAACGCCGAAACCAAAACACTGACCATCAGCCGTAAAGCTAATTTCAGCCTGTATGTACCGAAATCACGCCCTATCCTGCTGGCTTTGCTGGACGTCTTGCGCGGATCGGGCATTACCGACGTGACGACGGACTGGGCCGATTACTCGGTGACCTTTGAAGCCGATTTCGAACTGCGCAATAAGATTAACAAACTGGTGGCCTATTTTGAAGACAATCCAACACTGATTGCCTTTGACGTTAACGTTTTCCGCATTTACCCTTACAGTGCCGATGATGACATTGAGTGGCAAGACTTGTTGAAAACCTTTGATTTCGGCACTATTAAAACCACTAAGACCGGCGTTATCGGGCGCGCGCTGACCACGTCAAACGACCTGAACATTTCAACCCTGCGCAGTTTTTTGGGGCAACAGGCAATGGTTATCCCGGTTGCAGAAGGAAAATTCGTGGTTCCGAATTTGTGGTTTGCCCGCTTTGATATCGGCAAATGCAGCGCCAGAGATTCTCTGGAGACCGGATTGTCGGTTTTGGCCAAGGCTTCGTTAGAACATAACAACCGGATTTTTTCAGACATTACTCTGGAGGCGACCAACGGTCAGATAACACAATTCAACGTTCGCAGCCGCATTGGTGAAAACTTTATGATTATCGGCATTCCCAATCAGATATTTGATAAAAAATCGCCGAAATCAGAGACTGTCGTCTTTATGGTTCCGCGTATTATCAGAACCTTGAAAACAAACAAAACATTACAAAATAACAGGTAAGGATTTCCCATGACAGACATGAATCCCAATACTCCGAACCAACCGCAGAATTTTGACCCGACACGCAGGCTTAAAAAAGTCAAGCGCCCGATCAAAAGATATATCGGACAGCCGAATCCGTCGGCTCCGCAGGCTCCGGGCATGCAGATGCACGGCAGCGAGCCGCAGGGAGGCTTTTTAAGCAATCAGGGACGCAGCGATTATAATATTGACGATATTCTGGACGGCAATGCCAATCTGCCGGCGCTCAATCAGGAAAGCAACGTTTACAATCAGCAGGAAGGCTATCAGCCGCAGTTTATCGACGAAAGCGACATTACCCCGCAAAAACTGCCGTTTAAAGAACAACTGATGCAAAACAATATGTTCACCATGAAAGGCATGTCGATTATTGCGGCAATGGTTTTTGTCGTCGGCTTTATGTTTGCCAAACTGTTCTTTACGCAGCAAACGATTGTCCGCGACGGTTTGCAAGGCGTCGTGATTAACCCGGAAGTGCCGCGGGGACGTGCCCGTTGCGGCGTGGCCGAACGGACGCAGGGTTGTGTTTTATATATTATGAATCCTCAACGGCAGGAGCTCAGCGGACGTGATTTCTATGATTTGGCGTCCCAGCTGACCAGCCGTCAGCGATTTGTTATTGAGACAGGAAACATGCGCTATTCAAATGTAAAAATCCGTCCCGGAGACATTGCCCAGCTGAACATTCCGCCGCTGCAATAAAAAAAAGCCCCTTTCAAAGGGGCTTTTTTATTTATGTTACTTCGGTTACCGCACGCAGGTTGCCGTCGCGGTTGATTTGGACAACACGGAGTTTGCGGTGCATTTCCTTAATGGTTTTTTCACGGTCAATTGTCGGATAGCTATGCAGAATACGGTCAACAAAAGCTTCATAGGCTGCTTCCGAACTTTCGGCATGGATGGTGGCCAGGCAGTTATCGTGACCGGATCCCATCAGCTCCCACAATGCGCCGGCGTTATTGGTGGAAATCTCGCCGCCGATGATGGCATCGGGCGTAAAACGAACCACCAAGTCGATAATTTTCGAATAGTCGAACTCGTTAGTCTGCTCGGTACGGGACATAACAATATGAACACGGTTCGGATGCGGCACCAGCAATTCGCGTGTATCTTCAATTGTGATAATCCGCTTATGGATATCCAAAATCTTAAGCAGGTTGTTTAAGAACGTGGTTTTACCGGTTGCCGTAGCGCCGGAAACGAGAATATGGTCCCCGCGTTTAATGCTTAACAGCAGACGCTCATAGGGATCTTCGGGGTCCTGAATATCTTTCAGAGGATTAACCTTATGCAGGCTTTCGCCTTGTTTCAGGCCATAGTCCTGCAACCCGAAAGCAACATCGTCGCTGTGGACACGGATTGTCAGAGCGACACCGCCGGTCAGGTCATCCTGGTCATACATAACGTTACGTCCGCTGACGGCAGAAAAACGGTGGTCGCCGGGAATGGTGGCATAAACCACCGGCGTTCCCTGTACCGGGTCAAAGGGAAGTTCATAGGTATTGGCAATAATATAAAGCAAATCCGTTAGATATTCTTTAGTAAGTTTTTCATCTTTATACATCACCCAGGGATAAGCGCGTTTGCCGCGCAGGCGCAGCCAAACCTGCCCGGAGCGGTTGACGGCGACTTCCTCGATGTTTTCCTGGTTATACCAGTAAGCCAAGGGACGAAGAACAGATTCCAGAACCTTAAAACTCATTGTTTAAACTCCTTAGAACAGCTGCGGAACGCTGTTATTGGTATTATTGCTGGTGCCGGTGTTGCTGCCTGCGGTTGCCGCTCCCGGAGTGGGGGATGTGGCGAAAGACGGCGGAGGCGGCGGGGTTGCCCCGGCGGCCGGGCTGGAAATCAGCGGCGGCGGATTATTGGTTTTCTTGCCGGAATTAGACGGCTTGCTGTCATCAATCAATGTAGGCGTTCCGCCGGCGGCTTCAACGTCTATATCCTGAGATTCATAAACAACGCTGCCGGCACCGGTCGGAGCAGTCTCGGTCTTGCCGAGGCTGCGGCGGTTCTTTTCAAGCTCACGCTTACCGGTGGTCTGCGGGTCATCAATAAAGACGTCTTTCTTGCCCTGGCCGCCCAATTCCTGCGGATTGCGTTCACGGGTGCGCATCCAGAGATCAACGTTCGGATAAACAATGATGCGGGTGCCGGCGGGAACATAAGTCAGCGGGCGAATATTGGTTTTATCCGACAAAATCTGCTCAAAGACCTGGTTCATCTGATTCAGGAAGTTCTGGCGGGCATCATTGGCAGCCTGCTGTTTCGGCGTTTCGTTAACGCTGCCGCTGTCGGTATTCTCGTCATCGGCCATCATATAGGAAGTATAGCTGGTCAAAGCCGTGGTCATAATCGGCAACGTATATTTCTTAAACAGCTGCTGGTCAAGATAGCCCAAAGCACCGCCGCGGCCCTGCGCATCGCCGGTGACACCGCTGAAGACAAACAGCGAACCGTCCGGACGAATCAGGCGTTCCCAAGAAATTTGAACTTTCGCCGACTGTGACGTGGTTTCCGAGGTTCCGGTCAGGCCGCCGAGAGTTCCCATAATACGGCTGCCGGCAGGAATAATGATTTTACGTCCTTCCTCGGCGTAAATATTACGTTCAACATAGGCGGTTACCGGGGTCGGATTGTTACTGTCAATCGAACGGGCAATAACCGCGGGAATCGGCTTATCGGCGAAAATCATTTCACTTAAGTCAACCCTCCAGGAGGAAATGGCCTTTTTAATGCCCTGCTCATCCCAGTTTTTCTGCATACCGTCGAAAGCATCCGGACTGATGTTGCTGCTGATTTTGCCGACCTGCATATTGCTGCGGCGTTCCTGCTGCGCGGCATCAAGCGCAGCGGCTCGCTGGGGATCATACCGTTCACCGGGGCCAAAGCCGCCGCCGGGACCAAGATTTGCACCCGGTCCGGTTCCGGTGCCATAAGCACCGCCTTTGCCGAAGGTTCCGGCGGGAATAAACATTTCACCTGCGGCCGGCTTTTCACTCTCCTCAATACCGACCAGAGCGCCTTCGTCATCAATAATCAAACCGTCAGGCATACGGTGGCCGACAACTTCTCCGGCCTTGTTAACGACGCGACCGTCTTCCATAATTTCACCAAGATATTCACCGTCCGGTGTCAGGGCAATGCCTAAAGACTTGCGATATTTTTCGGTTATTTCGCGTTCTTCCGGCGAAAGACCGATTTCAGGCAAAGCTCCGGGACGTTTGTACCAGGACGGCTTTTTGGCATAGCCGATGACTTTGCCGTCAGCACTGACGACTTCACCATTTTCATTAACGCGGCCTATTACCTTGCCGTCTTTGTCAACCACATCGCCGTTGGCATTAACGCGGCCAATGACGCGCCCGTCCTTGTCAAACGCCAAGCTGTCAATATTTGCTTTACCGACGACATTTCCGGAATTGTCAACAACTTCACCTTTAGCATTAACCCTGCCGATTACCTTGCCGTTGGCGTCAACGACGGTTCCGTCGGCCAACACCTGTCCGATAACTTTTCCGTTTTCATCAAAAGCCAGATTGGCCGTGCTGGCGCTGCCGATGACATTACCGTCGGCATCTACAACCTCGCCGTTTTCATTGACATGGCCGACAACATTACCGTTCAAATCGACAACAGAACCATCCGGCAACAAGCGGCCGATAACATTTCCGTCAGCATCATAAGCCAGCATTTCTTTTCCGGAAACGCCTATCACCTTTCCGCTGTTGTCAACGATTTCTCCTTTGGCATTAACATGCCCGATAACGTTACCGTTGCCGTCGATAACCGAACCGTCGGGCAAAATCCGCCCGAGGACATTGCCGTTTGCATCATAGGCAAGATTATCGCCGCTGCCCGGCCCTTTAATAGAACCGATCAAATTACCGTTTGCATCGGTAATTTCACCGTTGGCTCCGACTTTGCCAATCACTTTGCCGTTTGCATCCACTACCGTTCCGTCCGGCAGAACTTTACCGATGATATTGCCGTCTTTGTCGTAAGCCACTTTCTCACTGGCCAGCTCACCCAACAGCTTGCCGGATTTATCTACGACTTTGCCGTTCTGGACGTAGCCGATAATATTTCCGTTTTCGTCGGTTACCGAACCGTCGGCGTTAACATAGCCGATTAAGTTGCCGTTTTGGTCATAAACTTTTTCACGGGCAACCATTTCTCCATAATACTGCAGCGGTTTGGCCATGGCCACAACGCGCCCGTCCTTGTCTATGATGCTGCCGTTTTTGGTGACCGTGCCGAGAACATTGCCGCTGTTATCGCGCAATTCGCCGTTCAGGTATAATTCGCCGAGAATCAAGTTGCTGTCGTCGCGAATGTAAAAATCTCTGTTGCCGCGGCCGGTAACTTCGCCGTTTTTATTAATCAGAAAGCCTTTGCTCAATGTTCCCAGATTTTGGTTAATAAAGGAGAGCACGGTACCGTCTTTCAGAATATAGCCGATTGCCTCAAAATCATTGTCATAAACATACATATCATACAGAGCATAGCCAATTTTATGGTTCTCCCGGGAGACATTGCCTTCAAAATCGACGGTTCCGACGACGGCGCCGCTGCCGTCAATCACTTCAGCTTTTTCATTAATGCGGCCGATATATTTGTTGGCCAGGCTGAAAGCATGACGATATTTAAACAGGTGGCCGACCGGCATACCGGTTTTGGAATTAACGTTTCCGTTGGCCTGAGTGTAGCCGATGAACTGGTTCTGGTCATTGACAATCTGTCCGTCCAGGATATTGCGGCCGATAATTATTCCGTTAAAGTTCATAACAGGGGCATATTCAATCGTATGAGCCAGAGACATTCCTTCGTCAGATTTCAGGAAACCTCTTTTATCGATACAGCCCAGAACATCATTGTTATAGTTCATTACCTGTCCGGTGGCCGACACGGTACCGATAATATTGCCGTTATAGTCAATGACCGCCGTGGGTTTAACCGCATAGCCCATATAGCTTCCGTTTTCGGAAATAGCCTGTCCGTTCAGCAGCGGGCGCCCCATGACCGTTTCACGGTAATTGCGAATGTCGCCGCGGGGCGTTATCACGCCTAAAAGAGAACATTTGTTATCGATGACCGGCGCATAGCCGACAGTGCCGCCAAGGCTGGAGCCCATATTATCAAGCACCATATCTTCAGCCGCCACTTTGCCCAAACGCGCTCCGTTGAAATCACGGACAATCCCGGAAGGGCCGGCGTAGCCGATCAGACTGCCGCTGAAGGCCAGAACCATATTATTAACCGAACCGCGGCCGACAACCGGCATCATATTCACCGATGTATTGCTGTCTGCGGAAACAACCGTGTTATCCGGCAGAAGTTTGGCAACCGGTTCCAGATTATTGTTCAAAACCAGATTGCTCTCGGACAAATTGCCGAGGCTCTGTCCGGCCGGACCGACGACATAGCCGGCTTCCAAATTCTTGCCGATAACCAGATTACGTTCGTCAATATTAAAGCCCGACTGAGTCAATTTGCCGATAGCCGCCGCATTTTTGTTAATCAGACCACCGGCCGGAGTCATCTGGGCAACCGGCGCTCCGGTCAGATTATAAATCGAAGACAAAGCCAAGCCGCGGCCGCCGGTTTTGCCGTCAGCCGAAAAGAGATAGCCGAACGGAGACATAAATTTGCGTTCTTCGCCGTCCATGACCATACCGCTGATGCCAACCATGCCCAAAGTTTGGTTGCCGGTATTGATTGCCAGCAGATTTCCCATGGTGGCACCGATAGCCCGACCGGCATTTTCATAAGCAATGTTGTCCATAATATAGCCGGCAGGGGTTCCTTCCAGCAAAATGACCGAAGCATTTTTCAGCGCGTGACCGCGGAGACCGCCGCGATAGTCAAAAACAGGACCGGCCTGTATCAATTTACCGTTTACGGTACCGTCGGCAGCATAAGTTATTCCGCGGGCTCCGACCGAGCCGATTATATCCCGGCTGCGGGCAAGTTTGCCTTCCGGCATAATACGCCCCAGATATTTACCGTTCAAATCGGTAGCCGTCGCGGCAAAATCAACCACATAACCGATTAATTCCCCGTTGTCTCCGGCAATCAGACCGTCTGCCTGCAAATGGCCGACCACGTTATTTTTATTGACGACTTCGCCGTTATAAGTCACAAAGCCGAGATATTTTCCGTTGTTGTCAAGCGCATAGCCCGAGCGGACGATACTTCCGATAATCTGATTATTTTCATTATAGGCAAATCCGTTGGCTTTGATAAAACCGATGGTAACCGCATCAAAATTCGTTACATTGCCGCCGGGAGCCACACTGCCGATAAATTCGCCCGACTGCGAAACCACCATTTTGGAGGAAATCAGGCGGCCGTCCAGAACATATTCCTGTCCGACCCGGCGATAAGCATAACCGTCAGGAGAAATGAAACCGATTTCCTGCCCCTGCAGATTGGTATAGAGACCGTCACCGGTCAGGCGGCCGACGGTACGCCCGTCATCAGAATAGACCAGACCGGGGAACAGCACGGCGCCGGTTATGTTGAAAAAGTCATCAACAACCAGGCCGTTAGGCAGCACTTTTGCAATAATCTTTCCCGAAGCCAGACGAACGGAGCCGTCGTTATTTACTTTACCGAGCGGTTTATTGTCGTTGCCGATGGCAATACCCTGCGGAATAACGCCACCGATGATGTTTCCGTCAAAATCGGTAATCAAGCTGTCGGCGGTTACGTTGCCGATCAGCTGGTTGTCAAAACTGACGACCTTACCGTCAGGAATAACTTTACCGATTAAATCGCCGTTAAAGTCAACAGCGGTAATCTCCTGAGCGGCCGCGACGGACAGGTTCAGCAAGAGCATGCCCGTGACAATACAGGCCCCACGGATTAATCTGGCCAGCAAAAAGTTATATCCGTTCATCCGCAAACTCAATTCAGTTCCTCCGGTTCTTTGCGACTTCCTGAAGCGCATAGCCCGCCACCTTCTTATCCAAATCAATATAAGAGCCGTTGTTCTTCAGGTAACCGATGGATTTTCCTTCGGCATCGACAACGGTTCCTTCCGCCGTCAGACGGCCGACGTAATTGCCGTCATTACCCAAAACCGTCGCTCCGATTTTGTAAACCTTTCCCATAATATTGTCATTGTTGTCAATGGCTAAATCACCGGACAGCATACGCCCGATCAGACTGCCGTCCCGGTCTCTGATTTTACCATCAAAATTGACATAGCCCACAACTTTATCAGAGTTATCAATAACAATATCGCCGTTGACCACCTCACCTATCAGTTTGCCGGCCCGGCTGATGACGTTTCCGTCGGAGAGAACTCGGCCGACGGCAACGTTTTCACGATCAATGACGGTTCCGTCCGGCATAACGGCCCCGGTCAGGTTGCCGCCAAAGTCAATTACCGCACCGCGGTGCAACAGGCTCAGGTTCTTATCGGTCGAGCCTCCGGGCAAAACAGCGGAAATAACTTCATCTTTCAGGTCGATAACATCGCCCAAGGAGTTGACGCGCCCTTTATAATTGCCCCAGATGTCAACCACGATATTTTCAGGAATGACTTCGCCGATGACTTTATTTTTCAAGTCAACCACCTTGTTATCCGAGGTTACCTGTCCGACTTTGGCTCCTTCCATGCTGATAACCGCACCGTCGGTTACGGCGTAACCGAGGAAAGAACCGTCATAGCCGATAGCGCTGCCCTTGGACACAACACCGCCGCGATAGTCTCCTTTGGCGTCAATAAAGCTTCCTTTGGCGTCAATATGCCCCAAGACCTCGCCAAAACGATTGATAACCTGCCCGTCATGGTTTACCAAACCAATCGGATTGCCCTTAAAATCGGCAACCAGCCCTCTTTTGACGACGGCACCGAGCTGACGACCGTAGAAGCTGGCCAAATTGCCGTTGATTTTGCCGACGGCAACACCCTTTTCATTATAAACCTGCCCGTCAGGAAACAGGCGGCCGAGGAACTTTCCTTCCGGCGTCAGAAGCGTCGTCTTTTCATCCATCAAAACGCCGATAATTTCATTGCGGTTATTGGCGACCAGATTATTGGCATAGAGGCGGGCATCAGGCTGGCCGCTGATTGCGACCTTGCCGTTCGGCCCGACAACATTCATAAAATTGCCGTGCAAATCATAGGCATAAGTTTTATCCAAAACGCGGCCGATATAGCTGCCGTTTTTGCTGAAGACATCACCGTAAGTGCCGACACAGCCGACCGGCTGCTGAGACAAAGCGATAACCAGACCGTCAGGAGAAACCTGTCCCAAATATTCGCCGTCATAAGAGACCGCCACGCCGCTGCGAGCCACACCGCCGATAATTTCGCCCTGCTCGTTCAGCACGGTTCCGTCCGGATTAACACAGCCGACGTAAACGCCTTCCGGCGTGCGGACAATTCCGTCGGTTCCGACATCGCCGAGATAAGTGCAGGTATTGTCAAAGACCCGTCCGGTTTTAACCACTTCACCGACATAATTGTTTTCGGCATCAAGAATGACACCGTCCGGCATCGGCTTTAATTTTGTTTCCTGATTTCCTTTGCGGATTTTTCCGTCGGCTTCCAGATAACCGATATTTTTACAGCCATAGCCGACGACCAGTCCGCCGCGCACCAAACGGGCGATAACTTCCGATCCCGAGGGATCGCGCACCAGACCGTTGGAAAGGACACGCCCGACCGTTTTCATATCCTGAACGACGGTTCCGTCGCTGTTCAGGCGTCCCAAAACCGTTCCTTTCGGCGTAATCGGAATCATCCGGGTTTGGACCAAAGCACCCAGCGTTTTATCCTGAGTGCTGACGATATTGCCGTTTTCATCAACATAACCGATTTGATTGCCGTTTAAATCATAAACCTTGCCGTCCTCGGTCAAATAGCCTATAACTTTACCGTCTTTATCCAGCACCAGATTCACCAATTCACCGGCTTTGCCGATAACATTGCCGTCCAAGTCAACCAATGTGCCGTCTTCCAGCATCTTGCCGATAACGTTGCCGTTAAAATCGACCACATTGCCGTTTTCATCGATGTAGCCGATGACATTGCCGTCTTTGTCATAAGCCAGACGGCGCTGGGCTCCGATATTCATATCCGCTACTTTGCCGATGACATTGCCGTCTTTGTCAACCACCGTTCCGTCGGGCAGAACACGGCCGATAATATTACCGTTGGCATCGCGGACATTGCCGTCTTCGTCAACATAGCCGATAACATTGCCGTCTTTGTCATAGACCAGACGGCGGCCGGGAATAGTGGCGGCCTGACCAATAACGTTGCCGTTGGCGTCAACAATGGAACCGTCCGGTTGGACTTTGCCGATAATGTTGCCGCCGGGGTCAATAACATTGCCGTCTTTGTCGATATAGCCCATAATATTGCCGTTTTTGTCATACGCGAGACGGCGCTGGGGCAGAGAAACGGCTTTGCCGATGACGTTGCCGTTTTCGTCAACAACATTTCCCGCACCGTCAACATGGCCGATGACATTGCCGTGAGCATCTACAACATTGCCGTTTTCATCAACATAACCAATAACTTTGCCGTTTTTGTCGTAAGCAAGCTTGACCTGTCCGCCGGCATTGCCGAGGATGTTTTTGCCGACAACCCGGCCGTTTTCATCGACAAAGCCGACGATATTGCCGTTTTTATCAACGACAGAGCCGTCTGGCATAACCACGCCGATAACATTGCCGTTTTCATCAACGGCAACCCGTCCCTGTTTGCTGACGCGGCCGATGACGTTGCCGTCCGTATCCACAACTTCGCCTTTTTCATTTAACCGGCCAATAACATTGCCGTTCATATCGACAACGGAACCGTCAGGCTGGACACGGCCGATAATATTGCCGTTTTTGTCGTAAACGAAGCCGGCATCGACCGCCCGGCCGATAACATTACCGTTCAGATCCACCACCGTTCCGTCGGGAAGCATGCGGCCGATGATATTGCCGTCTTTGTCAACCACTGTTCCGTCAGGATTGACATAACCGATGACATTGCCGTTTTCATCATAAACTAGGCGACGGTTTTCGGCGACACCGATAACATTGCCGTTTTCATCAACCACCATTCCGGCAGAATTGACGCGGCCGATGACATTGCCGTTGGCATCACGGACATAACCGTCTTCGTCAATGGTACCGATAACTTCGCCGTTAGGGCCGATGGCATTACGCGTTTTCAAAGTGCCCTGAGCTGTCGGCGCATCTGTTTTTCCGGGCAGAGTCTGCTCACAGAAATTACAATCTTCTTTGCGGATGGCATTGCCTTCAACCGGAACTTTTGCCGATTTGGCGTTTGCATTGGTTAAATTGGCCTCATGCCAGGCAATGATAAAGTTGTTTTGAACGTTTCCGGGAACAACCGGCGACCAGCCCATGGTAATATCGCAGGTTTCATGCCCGCGCAAAGTTTTTCCCGAACAGTCGTCTTCAAAGGTAAAACCGTCAAACGGCGGTTCGGCCAGCTGAACGGAAATAATGCTGACGGCAGCTTTGGCGTTGGTACCAAGAGTCAAAACATTTTTGGCATCGGTTCCGAGCACGACCTGCCCCATTTGAACCGGGTTCGGCGTCGTGGTTATCGGCGGTTCGCCGTCATCAACCACCCCGAACTCAATATTATCCGTCGGACCGGTATCATTGGAAATGTTCAACGCATCATCGTTGTCCGTAAACACCGGCTCGGTATAATCCTCCTGAACCGGGCCGCTTTGCATCAGAAGCATCACCCCGATTACGAAAATTACAAACGAAGTAAGACCAACCACAAGAATAATGCGGTTGGTTTTCTTCACATAACTTTCGGAATGGGTTAAGACTTCTTTGCTCATTGCGTTCTGACTACACTACAAAATACACCGTTACGTCCAAGGCGGCTGCACACATTGTCGCCCGCTTCCAAACTTTTGACCGGACCGACCCGGAGGTGGAACAGTTCTTTTCCCTGCCCGTCTGCCGGCGCGTCAACCGAGAAGAAAGGTTCATAGCGGCTGAGGACATCAGGATATTTTTTCGACAGCTGGCTCCAAAGCGTTTCCAGATTGCCGACATTGGCGTCGGTTCCGAGTTCGATGGAAATATTGGAGCTGTCCGTATCGGCAAACCCCGCACCGAAACCAAAATTGCCGCCGGGCGCTCCGGCTCCGCTGCCGGCATATTTATTATTGTTGCGGATATGCTGCATTTTCGAATAATCAAATCCGTCATCGGGCCGCGGGCCTTGGTAATTGACATTTACATTACCGCCACCGCCATTGCCGTAACGAGGCACGACAATTTCACTTTGTCCGACCTGAATATCATACTGGCCGGGCATTCCGCCGCCGGCAGCCCCGCCGCCGTTAAACTCGCTGTCACTGCCGCTGCCGCCGGAGACCTGTCCGTTCCGAGCTTGCTGACCCGGCATTGCGGGAGGAACGTCCCAGGCAGAATCATCAAAATCGGTCGCATAAGTTGCATTTTCCAGACCGGCATCGTCCGAGCGGCGCATTTTCAGGCAAACAATCCGCTTGCCGTTGCGCAGAACCATATCACCGATGCCTTCAACGATAATCAGACGGTTGTTCGGTCCTTTGGTGCGGAAGCCGACCGGAACTTCAATGCGTTCGACAATCAGGGTTACTATCGGACGCTGGGTCATATTCAGAGCTTTTTCGCCCAAATCGATATAAGTAAAGATATCATCGCGCCAGACACGTTCCGGAGCAATGACCACATCGTCAGGATTGGGAACATAGACCTCTATATCAAAGCGGAACTTGGTCGGGTCAAGCGGAATTTCCTTAATCCAGTCACTCCGTTGAAACCGCTTAGTAAAAAGGGAATCCGCCGAATGGCTGTTACCGGCCTTATAAGAAGACGCGTTCATTCCCGAACCGCCGCCGACGCTGCCGCCGACCATTCCGGCGCCGCGGGAGCCGGCCGGACCGTCAATGACATCAATATCAATAATCGAGTTGGTCAGGCGCTCGGTATTAACACCTTCACTTCTGACATAAAAGACATATTTGTTGCCGGAGCGGCCAAAGATAATAATGTTGGTATCGACGCCAACGTTAGCCCCTTTGCGCGGATAGAGCAAAATGGTGTTCGGGCCGGAAATCTGCCCGTCAAAAGTAGCGTTGTCACCGATATACATATCTTCAATCAGTTCCCACTGCGGAAAATTAAGCAGGGTAATCATCCCTTCGCGGAGACGTATCGGCAAAATCAGATCGGGCGACCAGTAATATTTGGAATAAGCAGGCTTGCTTTGACCTTCGCCCAGATTTTGCAGAGGATCAAGCCAGGCGGCCTGCGTCATTCCCAGAGAGTTAAAACCGGCATAGCCCAGGTTCATCGGCATATACTGCCCCTGGCTCTGGTCGGCATTCTGATCAAGGCTGCCCATTGTCGCCTGAGAATAAGCCGCGCGGCTGAACAGAACCGCCAAAGCGCCGATAAAGAATAATTTGCCAACTCTCAAAATCATTTTTATATACCTTATAAACCTACTTAACTTTATTAAACGTCAACGAATAGCGGTCAACCGTGAAACCGACGGGATTATTCAGACGCTCGCCGTATTTAACGCTTTTGCGGCGATAGCTGACACGGAGCGAAGCCGTCCAGTAATTGATTTCCGGCGCCGTGGAATCAGGATACATATCCTGAGTTTCATATTCCACCTGCCAAAGTCCCTGCCCCAACTCGTTAACCGTGAGAATACGGACATTTCGCTGCAGGCTCCGGCTCCGAATTAAATCAATCGCCCGCTTGGCGGTTTTATTCAGAAATTCCTGATAAACCGCGGGAGACGACATCTCCTGAATGGGGCCGCCGGGCATCCAGCGGGCTTCCATTTCCGGAATATCACGATCAAAGGAACTGCGCTGGAGCACATATTCGCGCACAAAAACTTCGGTAATCGCCTTTTCGTCGGTCAGATTGCCGCGCACCGGCATAATGTTGTAAACCTGTTCGGACTTAGACTGAAACGTAAGGAGAAACGGCTCAATACGGAAAAGCGGCATAACCTGGGCAATCGCCAGCAGCAAAACGACATTGCAGCACAAGCTGATTGCGGTAATAATCGCAAAAGCACGGGCCGTCCACAGATAACGTTTTTCACCGACATTGGCAACAAAAACGTCACCGCTCTCACGCCGTGGTGCGGACTGGGGAGCGGTTTGGCCGCCGATTAAACGCTGCTGAGTATTGTTTCCGCCTAAACGATTGTCCATTTCATCAGTCCCTAAATTGTTTCAACAAACCAGTCGGGAAGCGTTTTGGGCAATTCAATCTGCATGCAGGCGCAAGGAGAAAGCTTAAGCTCGTCCACGCCTTTGCCGACGCCGACAGGCTCGGCTTCATAGTAAGAGCCGAAAACACCGCAGGCCGAGAGCAGCAACAGCAGGAAGAGCACGATAATTTTCTTAGACATGTCTTATCCTTTTAATCTATGTTTCGTGAGTACTCGTATAGATATTACGAAATTATACTCTTTTAAATTAAAAGTCTAATATCGTCTTGAGGAAATCCCCAACTTATCAACAGTCTAGAGAATTTCGACTTCAGCCTGAGAATAACGGACGACGGTAAAACCGATCGGATTGATTAAGCGCAAGCCGACAAATTCACGGCCGGGGATAAAGAAAGCGGTAACCGATGCGGTCCAGTAGCGCACGCTCAAAATTCGCGCTTTGGTCTTTTGGTCCACGGCATTTTGAGACAGCTCATAAGTTTTAAAGTCAACCTTCCAAACCGGGCTGCGCTCCCCGCCAAGCTTTCCGATGGAAATAATTTCCACCTCCCTGACCACGCCGTCGTGGCGAATCTGCCCCCAGATTGATTCCCGATACTGAGTAAATTCATTATACACCCGGGGAGATGAAAGAAAGCTTAACATTCCGCCGGGATACCAGCGGGTCTGCATTTCACGTTCATCATTAATGATGGTGTTACGCAGGATGACATACTGCTGAACAAATGTTTCCATCAACTGGTTTTTGGAGGCCATACGGTTGGTTATCGCTTCAGCGCGGACAATTCCGTCAGAAGTATCCTGATTGATAATCAGAAACGGTTCGACCGTCACCTGCGGCGCCAGTTTGAAAATTGCCAGCGACGTACTCATAAAAACCAGCAGTGAAACAATGGCGAAAAGAATAAACAGGCGCGACAGCCACATGTAATATTTGAGCTTAAATCCCGCTTTTTCCTGTTCGGTTTCACTGATGAACTCATGCGCCCGACCATTTGCATCCGTCAAAGATAGGATTTTGGTCCCTTCCAACATATTGTTCAAATCGCTCATCAGTTTCCCCGTCGCTTAATCTCAATACGCCGCACAGAACGGTATCGGATAAGATTTAAGCTGTTTTTCAAATTCTTCATCGGCCCGTTTCTTATATTCGGCGGTCACCTTATGATTGGCTTCTTCGGTTTTAATCCGTTCATCCAGTTCGGCGCCGCTGTCCGTTACATCGCTCAAAGAGATGTAGGCTTCTTTATCTTTGCGTAAAGCGGTAAAGATATTCTTAATTTTATCCAGGCGTTCTTCAACAATCTCGTTATCAGAGACATTAACGGCCCCCATTTCTTCTACACCCTCGTTGACCAGCGTATTTTTGCGCCGGTTCAGCGTATCTTTGGTCAAATCATAATCGGCCTGGCGGGCCAGATTATAGTCGGCCGACGGTGTAAAGCCGATTTTTTCAAATTGTTCGAACAACGTTTCTTTGGCTTCGTCCACACTCAGTTTCAATTCTTCCAAGGCCTGGCGATAACTGATTTCCTGCTCGGCAAAAGTCAGGAAATTGCCAAACTGGTTATGATCAAGCATGGCTTTTTTATAGACTTCGTCCTGCATATTTTTGGTATAGGACGAATTATCCTGGCTGGCTTCTTCCGCCATTTTGCTCAAACGGTTAAAGACGGCGGCAGGCGCATCGTTAAAGAAAACGCCGTTGTCAGCCGCCTTTAACAGCGTTCCCAACTCACTGTGCGCCGCTCCGCCGGCAAAATCCTGAAATGTTGCGACTTTGCCCTGCGCGGTTACTTCTTCAACTTTGTCTTCTACCGTTACATAAAACTTGCCCAACAAACCCGGCGTCCCTTTCAGGGTAATTTCATTGCAAACCGGCATCAACGACATGGCGGACGGGCGGTAAGCCTTCTGTTCGGCCGTTGCCTTACTCGGCAGAGCCTTGCTGGTATAAATTTTAAACTGTCCGTCGGCGTTATCGATATCGACAATCTGGTCATCCAATTTGCAGGGATAACGGCCGCCGCGCATAAAGGTTGCGGCCTCACCGCCTTCGGAAAGCAAAACCTTCAAATCAACATCTTTATCGACAAAGGCTTTGCCGTTCAAGATGCGTTTCCAGATTTCGGGCATTTTGGCCCCGCTGTTGAGGAAACCTTCACGGGTAATGCCGCCGTCGGCCGTTTTGCTGACATTTTCATAATCGACATCATCGAAATGAACCATTTCCCGCAGCGGCGGCAGATATTCCTGCGGCGCGTTTTTGGGAATCATAAAGTCACGGTCTTTGGCGTAAGAACCGACAAAATATTCTTCATCAACTTTGCGGCAGTTGTCATCGGCACACGCCTGCTCAACCAACACTTTCTGGAACATGGAAGTCAACGGTTTGATAACGGCATCCGTTTTGGCATAAGCGCCGACGGCAGAAGAGAACTCGCTCAGGCCGTTCACCGGAAGCGCCTGCAGCTTATCCATCAGGCCGTTATGAATTTCGGTAATCTTATCGCCGGCACGGCCGACATAAACAGCATCGCCGAGATTAAGCATTGACTTTTTGGCATCGTCAATCAATTGGTCGGCATAATTTTTGGTATCATCGGTCAGGCCGGTTGCGGTTCGTAAAATATTCAACAGACTGAACGGCGGAATTAATCCGTTGACTCCGGCTACCGGCAAGCCGATTTTTTCCTTGTAATAACTGATCAAATCCAAGGTTTTACGTGCATTGCGCTTGCTTTCAACATACTTTTTGGCTTCCGTCACTTTCTGATTGTAGGCCTGCTCAATCTGCTGAACTTGTGCAATATAACTGTTTTCAACCGCATCCATCTCGGATTTTACCGTTTCCAACTGCTGATTTAACCGCTCAATTTCTTTTTGCTTCTGCTCAACCTGGGTTTTAAGCGAAGCTGCGGTTTTTTCGCTGGCGGCGGCTTTTTCTTCATTTTCAGCACGCTGTACCTTTGCCAGAGCCATATCTTCGGTATCTTCCGCATTAACCTCCATGGTTTCCGATATTTCTCCCGTGGTATAGGTTCCGGTTTCAGCTTCGGTTGTCTTTTCTTCAACAACGGTTTCTTCTTCATAGGTCGTTGTTTCGGTCATTTGCGAGGTTTGTTCATCCAATTTGCGGTCAAGCTTGGCTTTTTCAGCCTGAAAATCTATCGGCTCAGAAGCGTTTGCGTTAACGGTGAAGGCCTGACGGCGCCCCGAATTAGGATACTGGGCACCAAAATACAGCGTCTGCGATAAACTGTATTTGACGGGCTGGTAAGCCGAATTATCACTGAACGGACGACGGAAAAGCGTTTTTTTCTGTCCGCTGCCGGTGCCGACCGTCGGCAGTGCGGCGGCGCCGTTTTCAGGATAGAGGCTGACTGAGCCGTCGTTATTGCTGTTGGTTTCAACCGGCATCAGCTTCTGGCGGGAAGCGGCTTCCGCTTCGGCGGCGCTTTGCTGTTCCGCCCGGTATTTCAGTTGTTTTATTTCGTCTTGATAGTCGGCAACGGCTTTATCGGTATCAAACAGGGCTTTTTTCTCTGTTGTCGCATTTCTTTTAACGGAATAGACCTTTTCCGTTTTTTCCGGCGAAACCTTGTAAGTTTCTTCATTATAGTCAATATCGGTTTTGCGCAGCATATTGTCTTCATCATCGCCGCGGCGTTCTTCCAAATCGACAATCAAACTTTCCTTGACTTCGACACCGGTATCGGCAGTCAGTTTATTCTGTCGGGCACTGTTCAGCTGTTCACTGTAGTCGGACAGCAACGTCGAGGCCCGTTCCATTTGCGTTTCCAGTGTTTTCCGGCGGCTTTCCAACGGCTGCATCTTAGCGGCTTTGCTTTGCTGCGCCTGTTGCAGCAATTTATCGCGGCTGCTTTCCAGATCTTTCATTACCGAAGCCGGATCCGAACTTTGTTCTTCACTCTTTAACATTCCGGCCAGTTTATCAAGTCCGGCGCGGTTATTGGCACGCTCTTCTTCATCGTCAACCAGCAAATCGTTTAAAGGATAGGCAATATCGACGATAACGCTGCTGACGTCAAGCTGATGCAGATAATCTTTGACATTCTCATACTTGCCGTCAAGATACTGAGTATAGAAATTAATCTGGTCATTCCAGACGGGAAACTTCGTGCTCGGCATTCCCCATTGCGGCGATGTTTCATATTGATCCTGCGCCAAAAGCTGCGCCGCTTCGGCACCGATGTTAAAGGAAATCATCTGCGATTCACGGGTGGCCTTTTCAGCGGCAGCCGTCTGTTCCGGATTTGCCAAACTGGCCATATCCTGCTTTTCCAGATCGGCTTTAATGGTTTCCATGCTGTTGACATCGTCAATATCAATATCGGAGTTAATATCAATTGTTCCCAGTTCGTCGGTGTCAATCGGCAGCGATTCCTCCGACTTGGCAACTTCAAAAGCCTTAACGGCCCAGCCGGAAATTCCCCGGCGGGCATCATAGTCATTTATCGCCGCATCGGCAATGCTGCCTTTCCAAACCTGTTCAGGGTCGGGATAATAGCGTTTCAGGTATTGAATTGAACATTGGTCGGCAGCGGCAACGGCATCCAGAGCCTTCTGATGCAGCTGTTTATATTGCTCATAGTTTTCAAATATTCCGCGATAGCTGTCGAGTGCCTGAAGCAGATTATGAACGTCCAGTGCATCCTGCGCTTTTTCGTAAAGCGGGGCAATTTTATCAAGTTCAAGAACTTTTTCCTCATTCCCGGCAAAAGGCGAAGCAATCAGCGGTTCGGAAGCATCTTCAAAACTGACAGTGCCGTATAAGGAAGGATCATAAACATATTCTTCGTCATCATCCTCCTCTTCAACATCGGCTGCCGCCGCTTCATTTTCGGTTTTTAATTTGAAATCAGCCTGCGTTATCATTCCCAATTGGCCGAAAGCCAGCGTTTCACTGGTTGAGACTACGCCGAGAGAAGCCGTTTTTATCGGTTCATCACGCCACAAAGACGAGGTTTTAGCGGCCTCTTTGGCTGCTTTTTCTTTAGCTTTACGCTCCTTTTTGGAGACATAGGGCGCAGGTTTTACCTGTTCACGAAGCATCAGCGCCGCTTCGTACTGGGCTTTCATCGCCGTTACTTCCTGCGTAATTTTAAGAATGCTGTCCATGGTTTCGTAAGCATTAAAGGCGTTTTTACGGGCGCCGTTCTCGTCATCGCCGCTTTCGGCACCGTCACCGCCGCCACCGCTGAACGTAGCGCTCAGCGATTCAACCTGAACCGCCAAATTAGGCATTTCCTGCTCAAGCAGACGCACCGAAGTATAAATTTCAATAACAGTATCCTGATAAAATTCTTCGGCTTTTTCCTTATAAGCCACACAGGCGGCAAAGCTGTCGGCATCTTTTTCGCAATCGACCGGATAAGCCAGGAACAGCGTATATAAAGCCTTTTTCACAGATTCAGCATCATAAATATCGGCGATTTTGGATTCCTGAATCGTCTTGGAGCCGGGAATAGCCTGCTTTTCCTTTTTCTTGAACAGTCCGCCCATAAAGCCGGTAAACTTGTCCATATATTTCTTTTTGGCCGACTTGGCGGCTTTGGTCATATTATTGGCATAAGTCTGAGCCTGAGCGGCATACATCTGAGCCGTCGCTCCGACATTTTCAAGACTGAAAGTAACATCCGTCGGAGCATCGACCGTCGGCGTTACCGGTCCCGGCGGGAGCAGGAATGCATGAGCCGTCAAGCCGGAAAATATAACCAGAGAGGAAGAAAGCGCCGCAATTTTAGTCAATTTAATCATTGTTTCCTCCTACTTTAACAGCCCCGTCACACCGCTGCTGTTAAGATCCTTAGCGGCTGAACCGGCTTCTTTGGCCAAATTCAGAATGTTTTCTTTATTTATTTTGCTCGGCTTTTTATATTTATAATCGTCCAGATTAAACTGGGTAACGTCTTTGCTCGGGTCTCGCAGTTTATAAACCGTCAGTTTAGCCAAATCCATCGCGCTGCGCATTTTCATATCTGCAATCAGCATCTGGGTATAGACCAGCAAAGTTTCCATATTTTTGACTTTAAGCTGGGTGTCCATGGCAATTGCGGCCGTGGCGCCGTCCATCATGGTTGCGCTGTCAGCCGTCTCCTGCGCATCTTCATTTTTTTCGTAACGGTTAATTCTGACCTGCAACGCCGTTGCATAGGCGGTCAGCACATCGTTTGCCGCGGTTTTGTTACGGTATTTTCTTACCTTTTTGATACTGGCGGAAGTAATGTCCTCGTTTTCGGGAATAAAGTTATTGGCAATCGTTTTATTCAGTTCGGCGGCTGACTGCTTGTTGCCGAACAAAGATTTGAAAGCTCCGGCCGCTTCGGTTGCCAGCCCCATGCTGTCAGCCGCGGCAACATCGCGGAGATTTTGGATTTTGGCGTCAACTTCGGCAATCAAAGCATCGCTTTTGGCCTTTTCTTCCGCTTCGCGTTTATCAAACTGTTCCTGCAGAAAGCGAATAGTCTCATTATTAGAGATAATTTTGGTTTCCAGTTCTTCTTTACGGGAAGGATCCTCGGCAATCATCTGCTGATAGGCCGCATTGTTGTCCTGATAAGATTTTATCTGCCCCTCAAATTCGGTTTTGCGGGCCGCGGCGGCGGCTTCGTATTCGGATTCAAGCGACGAACGCTCATTTTTCAGCTGCAAAAGCTCTTGCGCCGACTGGGTTTTGGATGCCGCCGCAGAGACCGCCCCGGCAGCACCTCCGGCCACACCGGCAACGCTTTCGCCAGCGGCTCCCGTTACATCGCCGACGGTTCCGGTTACTTCGCCCTGAATGTCAGAGACGGTTGAAGTTGCCGTATCTTTAACGGAATTGACGGCTCCGACAGTGTCGCTGATGGTCTGGTCAACCAGCGCCTTTTGTTCTTTAACCCATTTGGCCATTTCGGCCACGCCTTTGCCATAGGCGATCATGGTCTGAATGGTGGTAGATTCTTCAAATGCCGTTTGTGCCTGCTTGGCCCATTCACTGACGGTTTCCTGCGCTTTATTGGCGGTGTGGCTGACGTCAAATTTAATGGTGGCAGAAGCCTCCCCTCCCGCAACGGCAAAAAACAAAGCCAAAGGCAGTATGTGTCCGAGCTTATTCATCTTCATCCTCCTCCGGCACAAAAGAGAACTGGCGGCTGCTTTGTGTGGTTTTGAACTCAAACAGGGCAGCATTAATAATCATGATCCGGCGCCAACGTTCTTCCATTCTGAGCGCGATTTCCTTAGTGTTTTGGAGAATTTCCCGACTGTCCTTATGCTCTTTGTCTTCCGACTTTTCTTTGGCAAGATTGGTGCGGATTGTAAAAGCCTGCGCATAAAGGTTGGCAAAGTTTTCACGCTGAACGGCCGCCATTTTTTCATCCTGTTCCTTGGTCACTTCAACGGAATTGACCGCTTCGGCCTGTCCGTCGGCAGAAACCGAACTCTTCGGCCGCTGGGTAAAATAGTTGGTTTTGACCGCATCCCGAAGTTCTCCGGAATCATTGGTATCAACCGTAGTCATAAAACCGGGCAGCTTGCCGCCCATCGTATTTAAAGCGCCTTCGGGGTCGCTGGCAATATTTTTGGCGGCATCTGCTTTGTCCTTAACGGCCTGAATATTGCTTTGAGCTTCGTTTTTAACGTCATTTACCGTTTTGGCGGCATCTTTTATCGGCCCGGCAACGCCTTCAGCCGCAGAACGCAGATCCGCCTGAATTTCATTCAGGTCGTGCTGAATGCTTTCGGCCTCCTTAATACCGGTTTTAACCGTACCTATTACTGTCTGCGGAGCCTCAATATCCGCCCGGGCGACGGAGGAAAAGCCCAATATCGCCAGCGGCAAAGCCCAATATGTGACAAAACGCTTTATCATTCATCTTCTCCCTCTGTTTCACCGAGGTCTTCCTTGGTGAAACCGCCGACCTGATTGAACGCGTCAATGCTTAACTGAGCCGCAGCCATTGCGCTTAAGGCGTTAAGCAGCGTTTGCTCGCCGCTGTTGGTCATGGCCAAGCCGCCGGAGTCATCACGCGACGTCGAAGCGCTGGCCAATGTTTCTTCCCGTTTGTCCTGTACCTGTTCCTGATATTTGGCGGCAATAACCTTTTGCTGCATGCTTTCGGCTACCGTTGCTATGGCAATTTCCGCCGTAGCTTTGGTGAATAGCGCTTTACCTTCCTCCGCAACCTGATTGTCACTGTCAGACTGGTGGGTAATCAACTGTTTCAGGCAGTTCTGCATAACCGAAGTATCCTGCAGCTGATCAACCCCGATGTTGCAATAGTCAACAATCGTGTCTGGAATAATCGTCTCTTCATATTCGCCGTTATGAATTACACCGTCGGGAATGCTTTCCCCGCTGTCTTCCGCACCGAACATCAGGGTTTCGGAATAGCTGCCGGCAGCCAGATTGACGGATTGTTTCAGCTCAAAGAGCGAAGCCTGATTGTCTTTTTTTATCGTTGCGCGCTGGCGGAAACTGCGTCTGGCCGGTTGGGTTTTAACCGCGGCAGGAGCGGTTTCAACAGCGGCTGACGGCGTTGCTGCCGATGTTGCCGGAGTTGCGGCTTGACCGGTAGCTGCTGAGGAAACCGCAGCCGGAGCTGTCTGAAGGGTACCGGTTACGGTTGAAACGGCCGACGATTGGACAGCGGCAGTTCCGGCTGTCATATCTTTGCGGCCGAACGGACGGCGATTAAGTTGTTTTCCGCCGGTGACCGTCTGAGCTGCGCCGGTAACCGCGGCAACAGGCTGCTGCGCCGACATATCTTCCGGGGCAACCACAGCCGACATGTCTCCGGCAGCAGGCGCAAGAGCTGTTTCGGCTTCATCTGCCGGTTCAGCGGCAACACCGCCGGCGGCAGGAAGCGTTTCAGACACGGCTTCAGAATCTGCAGCCGGCATCTGTTCATAAATCTTTGCGTCAGAATTGATTCCGGCTTCATATTGAGCAACATAGTCATCGACAAAACTGCTGTCGGCGGCGGCACTGCCGGATTGTCCGCCAATGGCCGACTGGAGTTCGTTCTTTTCTTCACGAACGGTTCCGACGGCATCGCCGACTGTCGATTTGGCGTCGTTGACGGTTGATTTTACTTCACCGACCGTTGACTTGGCATCGGCAATTGCTCCCTGTGCGGTTGCTTTGGCATCGTTTACCGCGGCCTGAGCGTCGGCAGCCATTTGTTTGGCCTCGTCAACCTGAGATTTGACGTCGTTGACCATGTCTTTGCCTTCCTGAATTTTCTTTTCGGCGTCTTCTTTCAGTTTTTTGGCTTCTTCCATGGCCTTTTTGGCTTTTTCAATTTTCTTTTTCTGTTTTTCGAGTTTTTCTTTTTTCTCTTCTAATTTTTTCTTCTTTTCTTCCAGGCGTTCTTTTTCTTTTTGGAGTTTTTCGGCTTTTTTCTTGGCTTTTTCGAGGTTGTCACCGGCAAATTTGGTTACGGAGGATTTGGCATCGCCGATGGCACTGTTCATTTTGCCGCCCAGTTTGGTGGCTTCGGTTACGATTTTGGACTGTTTGACCAGTTCGATTTTGGAGGAAATTCCCTCTTTAATTGCAGTCAAATCCAGCGTAGGCCATTGCGCCTGTGCCGGAGAGGACAGAGACATGAGCAATGACAACCCGAACAGGGTTATCAGTTTTTGATGTTTTAAAATACTCATTGCAACCTCCATACGCCAAGTAACCGTATATTTTAATAATACCAAAATTTGCGCCATTTATAAACGCCTAATATGCATATCAGCCAATATTTAAATATTTTGTAACAAAGTTCGCTTCGCCGTATTCTTTAATCAGTTCTTCAACCAGCAGAACGTTCTTACGGCCGGAATTGTACAGTTTCAGATACGGCCCGAGACCGCTTAAATCGACGTCCAGAATAACGGATTCACCGGTTGCCGGGCGGGAAAGCAAAATCGCATAAGGAAAATCGCGGTAGCTTTTGCCGAAAATAAAGTCGATTTCACGCTGGGTCAGGTTCCAGTTGGCATAGTCTTCCGGCATGGCCTGCGGGTTACGGAAAAAGATGACGGTTTGACACTGACCGCGAATAACCTCGCCGACACCGAGTTTGTCAATGATGTTCGGCTGTTGGAAAGCGCAGAGGTAAGCCTGACGTTTTTTACGCCCTTCCTGCAGACCGATGATAAAGTAATCGCGGAACATCGGGTGTTTTAACATCGGCGCGGTTTCATCAATCATAATCAGCGAGGGTACGCCGGTATCGCCGGTTTCGGCCATAATACGGTGCATGATGTAGCTGATGACGGCCGGAGCCAGCGTTTCGTCTTCAAAAATATGGGTAAAGTCAAAAGCCATAAAGCGTTTGCTGGCCAAGTCCAGGCTGTCGTTTTCGGCATTGAAAATATTGCCGTACTGGTCAGGATTAATCCAGCGGAAGAGCTCGCGGCGCATATTGCCGGTCGGCGAAAAACAGCTTTTGTAAAGGTTTTTCAAAATCCGTTCCTCGGGTTTCAGATAGTCAAACGCCGTGGTCACCGCGCGGCCGATTTCCTTTTCGGACAGGGCATCATCAACCATGGTAATCGCCTTCAGCCAGCGGCGGAGAAAGGCGCGGTTGTTCGGCGTGTTGCGGCAGTCAAACGGGTTAAGAGAGACGTTTTTTTCATCGCCGTCAAAACCGACATAAGCCCCTTGAACCGCACGGGTAAAGATTTCCGCACCGCGGTGACGGTCAAAGAAGAAAACTTTCAGGTCATGGTGGCGCATCGCCTGTCCGGCAAGGAAGGTCAGCAAAGTGGTTTTACCTTGTCCGGTCGGTCCGATAATGCAACAGTGGGCCACAGCGGAATCTTCGGTTGAAACATGGAATTGGAAACGGTAAGCCGAACCGGAAGTGGTGCGGAAAATGGAAATGGCTCCCGGACCCCAGTCACTCTTCGGCAGGCCTTCAGACGGTTTGTCAAAAGAAATGGCCATGGCAACAACCCGTGACAAATAACGATAAGTGCGCGGATAAGCGTCATAAGTCGGAAACTGGTTGAAGAAAGCCGCCTGAGCCACCCAGCCCTCCCGAACCGGAGTAACGCTGAAAAGACGGCAGATACGCTGCACTTCGCTTTCGCCGAATTCGATTTCCTCCATGGTTTCGCCTTTGATAATAATGTCCATGGCATATTCGGTCAGCGCCTGATAGTCGGCGTCGCTGTCTTCAATGGCAGACAGGGCTTCACTGTATTGGTTGATGACATCCGGCGAAAAACTGGTCACTGCGGCCATGCGCTGCTGCTGCATCAGCAAAGCGCGGGCGTGCGGTTTGAAAATAGGCTTAACGTTATGAAGCATGGTCAGTTCGCAGTCAATCGAGAGCAGCGAGGCAATCATTCCCTCGTCCATATAATCGCCTGAACTGCGAATGCCCATAACAATGGCAAACATTTCCTTGTCGCCGGAGAAGAATTTAATCAGCCCTTTTTCATCGGTAAAATGGATATGGTCGGCAGTCAGCAGTTCATTGAGCTGATATCCCTCGGCACCGCGCACTTTGGGCATCGGCTTGGAGAGCGGGCTGCAAATCTTGGAAAAAATTGCCAGCGGGCTGTCGGCGGCGGCACTGTCTTCAGTTTCAAACATCGGTTTAACGCCGTAATCGTTCAAAGTGGCGAGCAGGGCCTGAGAAGCGTAGTTGAGGTCTTTTAGCGCCTCAGGGCGGTCAGCCACGGAAAGGACGATATAGTGGCCGTTGCTGTAAACGCGGTCCAAATTGTTGCGCCAGGTCATGGAAATCTGCTCCAGCAGCTGGTTGCCGAAATCGCCGCTGTCGGCTTCCATGGAAATTCTTTCGCGCAGGGTAATCACCCGGCAGACCACCTGCAGGTCGGACATTGAATCAATCCATGATTTGCGCGCCTCCATCATGGACAGGCTTTTTTCATCCGTCACAAACGACAAATCGACCCCTTCAACCTTGAACACGCGGGCAAAAGAGCCGTTATAGCAGCGGATGGTTATGCCGTCGGCCATCAGCTTGTTAAAGGGCAAAAAGTCAGCCACCCGGGATTCCTGCGGCTGAGGCAGAATAATCCGGCCTAATTTGGTGGCCCATAATCCGGCAAAAGCGGCCGCGGAAACAAAGCCGATGACAGCGACCGCAACCTCAATGCTGGACAAGCCTTGAACAAAAATCGTAAAAAAGTCAAAATCAGGGCGCAAATTTATTCCCCTTTTCTTTATAAAGGTTGTTACTAATCCGGCGGCATTGGCCGAAAGCCTGAATCATGGAGGAAATGTGCGGTTCTTTGCCGCCCCAGAGCACAATAACGCCGTGCGCGGCAACAATCGTTACAATGAAAATCAGCGGGTTCATTTTAAACACGCCCATGCACATAAACATCAGCGGAAACTGAATACCCAGATTTAAAAGCGTCGGCAGGAACGGCCCCCACAAGATCTTGGGAGGATTGGCTACGGCTTTTAATATCATTTCTCTCATCGCGACAAATCCTGACGTTTGGTTTGATTCTAGCGCAATCTCATTTAGTTGCAACAAAAAGCTATACTTAACAACACCCTGCCCGTCGTTGAGCCTGCGTTTCAAAAACGAATCTCAACCGCCGGGAAAGGGTTTCCCTTATTGTTCAGTATATCCTTTTTTTATGAAAAATCCCTTAACACGGGGACAAACAAGACAGGAAAGGAAAATGCGGACAGCATAGCGCCACATAAAAAAGGATGTCTTCAGACATCCTTTTTTTTAGCTATCAGGTTTGTGCATCAAAATTATTTTGAAGGAGACGCCATCTTGAAACCGCATTTTTTACAAGCGGCAGTAAGATTAGCATCTGCACCTTCCGGTGCATAAAAGCATTCTTCTTTCGCTCCTTTTTGTTTACACCATTTTTCCATTTCTTGATTTGCCGCTGCATTTGCCGCTGCATTTAATTTATTCTGCAATTCTTTCAGACAAGATTTATATTCACTTTTTGTATTCTTGTTAGCACAGATTTTACAATCAGCGCGGACTCCCTCGCTCTGTTTATCACAAAGATCTGAACGCTGTTTTTTATCTGCATCTGTCATTACATCATTAGATTTTTGCGTTGTTGCCGCAGGCTTTTCTTCCTTTTTCTCCTCTTTCTTTTCTTCTTCCTTCTTACCGTTCAGGGCTTCTTTGACACTTTCAGCCGTTGCGCGGTTATATTCGTTGACCAGCTCGGTTTTAACCTTGTTGCCTTTGGCATCATAGGTCACTTTATTACCCGCGCTGTCGGTAACGGTTTTGGAACCGTCCGTACCTTTAACGACCGTTGTACCGTCTTTGCTCTTTATTGTTGTGACGCCATCCTTGCCCACTGTCGTTACCGTATTGCCGTCTTTGGAGGTGGTGCGAACCGAACCGTCGCCAAGAGTTTCGACCTTTTTGCCGTCAGCGGTTGTCTGCGTGTTTTTAACATAGCCGGAAGTCTTTTTAAAGGCCTCTTCTTCGGCTTTAGCCTGTTCTTCCCGTTTGGTTGCATCACTGCGGAAGTCAAACATTCCGTTTTGTTTACTTTGTTCCGCGGTATCCATACCTTCGGTTACCGCCGTTCCGACACCGAAGCCGACACCGAGAATTTTACCCAAAGCCCCGTCACCGCCGATGGACTGGCCTTCATTGGCCGCATTGGCTACGTTTTTAACCGAGTTCGAGGCATTGTTGGCAATGTTGCCGACTTTGTTAATTCCGGAGAGAATGGTCGAACCACCGCCGGCACCGTCATTTTCAAGCCATTTATTAACGCCGGTTTTATTATTGTTTATGGTTTCTTCCATTTGTTCCATATATTTCTTTTCCTGCTCACTGCAGTTACCGGCATTACATTTTTTACTTAATTTATCATATTGCTCTTGATATTCTGCCCGAGCTTCGCGCGCCGCATTGGTTGAACCGGCGTCACGAATATTGTTAGACAGATTACCGGCATTGGTCGCAATATTATTGGCCAGAACTTGCCCGGAGTTGACAATCGTACCGGTTGCATTGGCCACAGCGCCGGCCGCATTAATAATACCGTCCAGGCCGCCGCCACCGCTCTTAATCTGAGCGGTCATATTGGAAACCGCAGATTTAACGTTGCTGACCGTCGATTTGGCCGCTTTATACATATCGCTGGCATTGCGGACCGCATTTAAACCGGCCGTAATTGAACCTTTCAAATCTTTCAGCGACCATTTTTCTTTTTTACCTGTAACAACAACATTTCCTAACATATATTCAGGACAGTTTTCTTCATCGCAGTCGGTTACCTGACCGTCACTGCCCTGAATATCAGAGAAACCGGCCGGCAGATATTTACCAAAACGCAGGGTATTATCTTTGCCGGTGGTAAAATACTCGATAAACGGCGTCATCATCGATAAGAGGAACAAACCGATACCGATGTTGGCCAGGTGTTTCCAGTTCATTTTTCCGAAAATAGCGGCATAAGCAAGCGCAACCATACCGAAACCGGAAATAATGTAAGCGATGACCCGCAAATCGGCCAAGGTGGTGGTGGCTTTGCAGGCAATCAACAGAAAGACGTTACCGCCGATTTCATCCGCGCTGCACATTTTCGGCGCATTGGACTGAGCTTCGGCCAAATCTTCCTTGGCCTGCTCAATGATGCCGCCGGCATCATCCGCAGCGGCAATAGAGGCTTCCTGCGCATCTCGTTCCGCCATATATTCGGCAGCCGCTTCATCTTCGTCCTGAGCATAAAAAGCATTGGCTTTCTGGTTGGCCGCATCTAAAGCCGTTTGAGCAGATTCCGCACTGGCTCGGGCAGCAGCCAAATCGGACAGATCTTCATCGTCGCATTTGCCTTTGGCGCATTTTTCTTCAAGTTTTTCAATCTTTTTATTGGCCTTTTTCAGGTCTTTTTCCGCCGATTTCTGTTCTTTTTCAATAGCTTTGCGCTGCTCTTTTTCGGCTTTGGCTATGGCTTTTTCTTCTTTCTTAGCTTCTTTTTTGGCGGCTTTATTGTCTTTCTTAACGTCTTTCTCGACTTCTTTCTGATTTTTTTCAGCTGTTTTCAACTCTTGCTGAGCCTGCTTCAACGCTTCATTGGCTGCCTTCATTTCTTCCGGCGTGCTGGCGTTTTTCAAGCGTTCCTGAGCCGCCGCAACACCCTGCTGGGCCTGCTCGGTCAGTGCTTCCATATTTCTGACGCGTTCATCCCCGGCACTCAAAGCATCGGCATATTTTTCTTTGGAGGCGTCACGTTGATCATATCGCTGCTGCTGCGCATCATAAATTGCCCGGGCTTCGTCACTTTGTCCGGCGGCGGCATTACGTGCCTGATTTTTGGCAATTGTTTCCTGAGTTTTTTTATCCAGTGTGCTCCAACCGATTTCTTTTTCATCGGGAGTTTCTTCTTCCACCTGAGCAACAACGTTAACAACTTTACAGCTGCCATCGGCATTACAGCCATTCGGACAAGCAGGATTGCATTCGACAGCATAAGCCGGAACTGCCGCAAGGCTCAAGCCGAAACCCAAACAAAGCAGAAATGATAAATTTTTTATCAATTTAAGTAAGTTTCTCATAGCAGCCTCCTTGTTTAGTTCCGTCTCTTTAATAATTTTTTTCAGCCGATATAATATAAAAGCCTTCAGCTCCGTGTGATTAAATCATCCGTCATTTCTGATTGTCATTCGCACTAATCAAACTGTCCGTTATCATTTCGTCGGTGATGACATCGCTGTCAACCATATAGTTGATGATACCGGCGGTCAGCGCAATAACGACCAAACCTATGATGATCGCAACCAGCCATTTCCAGTTCAGGGTTCCGAAAAAGCCGCCGATAGCAATCGCGACAATACCGAAACCGGACACGGCATAAATAATCTCCCGCATTCCGCCGAAAATTTTAGCTCCGTGATTGGTTAAATCACTGAACAGGGCCTTGTCTTCAGCAAAGGAGTTTGTTGCAAATAAAATTGAAGAAACAGCAAACACCATTACTGAAAAGACCAGGAATTTCTTTAATTTTACGCACAACATCTTCTCACCCTTTTCCCGTAAATAATTTCTGAGCTTAGCCAGCAGATAAGCAAAAGGGAGGGTATATGGTGTATGTCTCGTTAAGTTTTCCATAGTTCCCTCCCTTTAGTTATCATTAAGCAGCTAAGCGCTGATTAAATATTACCGAAAGTCGTTGCCAAGCCGGCATCGGTAGAACCGGTTGCATATTCAACGATTGAACCGGCAGCAGCCAGAATACCCAGACCAACGGCCAAGCCTGCAAACCAAGTCCATTTTACTTTACCGATAATGGCCTGGAAGGCAATACCGACCAAACCGAAACCACCCAGAATAAAGGTAATGGTTTTTACGTTATCGAATACGTTACGGGTTTTTGTCTGCGCCGTGCTCATCAAGCTGGCACCGTCAGCCCAGGCATCCCCGCACAAACCCATTGCAACCAACAAGGTCAGGCAGCAAAGAGTTAAAATATTTCTCTTTAAAAATTGCATAATCTTTCTCCTTCAATTAATTTAGCAAAACTTCTTATACTCTTTTAGGATAGCTAATTTTTAGCATTTTTACCAGCCTAAAAAGACTTGGACAAAAAGAGATAACTCGTTGTTTTAATGTAATAATTTTTCCTGTAACAAAAAATTCACAGAAGTTAAATAAACCTAAACACCTTATTTCTACCCCTAAAAAGTAAATTTTTCTCTAATAAAGCCGAAATCAGAAAATCACTTTCCGGGAAAGCAAAGCCCCTATATTCCGACAAACGGAAAAAATTTTTTCAAACCTTTGTGCATAAAATTATATCTGCTTGCCAAGAGTCGCATATTGAATTATCAAGGCTTTAGAGGGATTTTATTTTATGGGAAAAACGAGTTTAAAAACTTTTGTTTGCAGCTTTGTTTTCTCTTTGTTCACGATTTTGGGCGTAAACAAGGAGTTTTTCAGTGTTCCCAAACCCTCTGACACTGAAATTAAAATTCCCAACAAAAATATTTCTCTGTTTTTCAAGAGCCTGCCCTCTCCCGCCAAAGCAGCCAAAACCATTCCGGTTAAAAAAATTGCCTTGTCGGTGCCCGTTTCTCCCTCAACGGAAAAACTGTCCGAAGTTTCGGCAGAAGACCCCATCCCTCTGACTTTTGCCGGCAACGACATTGAATTTGATCTGAACGAAAAAACCGCAGAAGCTTCTGTCAAGGCCGCAGAGGCCGTTTCCGCACCTCAGCCGGCTCCGCAACAGACGGTTTCCAAGGCGGAACCGGCGGCTCCTCCGGCCGAAAAGCCGCAGACCATGGAAGACAAAATTGCGGCAAATTATCAGGAAATTATCGGCAGTGCTCCGCCGGTTGACGAAAACGAATTACAGCAGCCGATTGAAGACCCGGTTCCGTTCAGCAATAAAATCGTTCAGGCCAAAGTTCAGATTATCCGCCCCAACGAAGAACGGGCCCGGAAGAAGAAAATGACCACCGTTTTCCAAGAGCCGGAAACGGTTTTGGCGCAAGCGGACATTCCGATTACGCGGGAAGGAAAAGCCGAGCCGGCTCCCAAACCGGAGAACATTCTCGCCCCTGAGATTGCGGAGGAAGAGGAAAGCTTTATTATCGCCCGCGTTCCCGATGAAGACGACAGCGAAGAAAACAACGAAGACAACCTTGTCTCCGACAAACCGCTGCCGCCGACTTTCAAAGTCGCCAAAGCCGCACCGAACCCGGATACGGCGCCTGATTTTCCGTCCAAAGAGCAAATAAAAGTTTCCGCAGGGGAGCCGGAGAACCTGCTTATTCCGCTGGAGAAAGACCAGAGCGCCAAAATCGAGACCGCAGAAGCCAAAATTATCGACACTCCGAATGCCGATAAGCTGGCCATGCTGACAGGGAAAGCAACAATCCGCAGTATGACGGAAAATCAGGCGCCGGCAGAAAAGAAAGAGAAAGACGACACAACTTCCGGCTGGACAACTATGGCGGAAAAGAACAATGAAGACAGCGTCTGGGTTGCGGCCAAAGGCACCGGGCATCAGAGAAACCGCCAAATAACCAAAGAAGCATATTTTAAAAATGCCGACAATGTCGCCGTCAAACAGGCAATCGAAGCAGACAAAAAACTTAAAAAAGGCGGCAGCGGCGAAGTTAAAGTCGCCTCGGAGGTCGTCAACAACCTGCTGATACCCATTCCCGAGGATATTTTGAACGATCCCAATCTGACGCCGCAGCTGGTTTCCTCTGAAAAAGACAAAGACATCGAGCAGCAAGTCAGCGAACAGGAAGCAGCCGAACAGCCGGCCCCCGCGAAGCAGGCGCAAACTTCGTCTTCAGGAAAGGAAAGCGGCGGTCTGTTTAAAAGCATTACGTCAATTTTCAGCAAAAACCAGACCGCAGACGGCAGCGCCAAAGACGAAAACGGCGGCGGCCCCAGCTTTTTTGACCAATTTACCGGAAAATCGCGCCAAAAGGCGACGACCGGAAAAATATTACCGACCGAAATACGCCTTGCTTTCCAACCGAACCGAGCCGAAATTTCCGGGGTTACCCTGAAATGGCTGCAGGCTTTTGCCAACAAGACGATAGAAGAAAAGAACGTCGGACTGGAAATCAGGATTGACGGCAGCAGTTCATATGAACTCCAGCAAAAGCGGCTCAATCTGCTCAACAACATTTTGGCGTCAAGCGGGGTCGATTACCGCAAAATCAATACGGTTTTCACCACCAGGGAGCCCAATTCATTTATTATTCGGACAGTAAGACTCAACAATTCTAACGGAGGCATAAAGGAAAATAACGAGTGGCAAGACTACTATAAGGCCTGGTAAAGCCTTGGTAATAAGTTATGGCTTACGCTTGATTATTTATTTTTCAATATGTATTATAGGTAAAAATATGACAAAATATAGCTTAGGAAACACAGATATGAGCATAAATTTTCGGTTAGTTGCCGGATTACTGGGGGTATTTGTCCTTACCGCCTGCATGGGAACTTTGAGCCACCCGGTCGAAATTCCGCCGGAAGAAGTCGAATGTGACGAAAACGGCAACAAAGTCTGCACCCAAACCAATGCTGCGGCTCAACCGGCCGGCGGCATGCAGGACAGCGAATTTGTCAACTATACGAAAGTTGCGGCGGATTACCGCGAATACGGCGAAAGAACGCCGCGCGACCAGAATATTGTTGACGGCGGTGCCGGAAGCAACATGTCTGCGGCTATTCCCCCGTCTATCGAGAGTGAAGTTGTCGATTATGAAGAAGAAATCAAGGAAAACGATACCGGAATGTCTAACGGCAGCGGCGAATATAACGCCGAAGACCCGGTAGAAGACTGGCTGGCCGAAGAAGGGCAGACCCTGAAAGACCTGCTGACCGAATGGAGCGAAAGAGCCGGCTGGAGATTAATCTGGAATTCCAACCGCAATTACACGCTCACGGCCGGTGCGATGTTCCGCGGCCGTTTTGCCGATGTCAGCTCCGCGTTAATCAGAGCTTTTGCCAGAGCCCGGCCGGCGCCGATTGCCACTTTTTACAAAGGAAACCGCGTCTTAGTTGTTGAGACCATGGAGGATGAAAATGCTTATGAATAAGATTACCAAGTACAGCCTGGGCGCTTTAATGGTCGCAATTGCGGGTTCCTGTTCGCTTTCAACCAAAATGGATGCGACCATTGACCGCGAGGTTGAAGCAACGACGCAGCTGAAAGAGACGGCCAAAATTCCGGACAAAGCTCTTAACGACGACGTGGTTCGCGTCAAAAACGACATCTGGCTCGGCGATTCAAGCCAAATAGAATATGAAGGCCAGCCTATTCCGTCATATCTGGAAGGGAAAGACGGCATTACCTTAATCAGCAACCGTCCGATTACGCTGTATGAAATCGGCGATATGATCAACAAAATTACCGGAATGCGCGTCAGTTACGCAACACATTTGGAAAAAGAAGTTTTAAGCAACGGTGCCAAAAACAAGCCGACGGCACAAGCTATCAACGCGGACTGGACCGATCCCAGCAAGATGCTGGTTTCCTATCAGGGGCCGCTGAGCGGGCTGTTGAACGAAATCGGTTCCCGTTTCGGCATTTGGTGGAAATATGACCGTAAAGAAATTTATTTTTACAAATTCGTTACCCGGACTTTCGTTTTATATACGCTGCCGAGCACGCCGTCCCTTTCGGTTAATGTCGGCGGTTCTTCACAGGGCAGCGGCGGTTCGTCTTCCATCTCACTGCAAAGCAGTACCAAGATGGATTTCTGGAAGAACATTGAAACAGCCATAAAGAACATGCTGGACAAAGATTCAAAGTACACGATGGATCCGTCCAACGGTACGATTACCGTCAGCGCAACACCGAACGACATTAAAAAGGTGGCTAAATACATTAACGAGCAAAATACCCGCTTGTCACGTCAGGTGGCCATCAGCGTTAAAGTTCTGCAGGTCAGCATTGATGACAGCGATCAATATGGTTTGGACTTGTCTGCCGTTTGGAAAAGTCCGCAGGGCGAAAGCATCGGCGTTTCCAGTATTGCCGGCGGCTTGGGACAAGACGTCACCAAGAACCTGACAATGACCCTGCTGCCCGGAAACGTTACCGTTAACGGTGCGCTGCAGGCTTTGTCAACTCAGGGAACGACCAACCTGATTACCAGCGGTACGGTTACCACGCTGAACAACAAACCGGCTCCGATTCAGGTTGTTAAAAAGCAGAACTATATTTCGGAAATTACCAAAACCAACAGCGGCGGCGATGCCAGCTACTATGACGTTTCGACAGAGACCGAAGAAATCGAAACCGGTTTTACCATGGACGTTTTGCCGCGTATTCTGGAACACGGACGGTTAATGCTGATGTTTAACCTAACCCTTTCGGATTTGATTTCGTTGGAAAAAGTCAGTCTGGATGACCGTACCGACGGCGAGACCAGCGAAGGCGGCGGACAATATATTCAGAACCCGATTATCGAATCCCGCGGGTTTACGCAGGAAGTTGCGATGAAATCAGGGCAGTCTTTGGTACTGACCGGTTATGAACGGGTTGAAAATACCAGTGAAAAATCCGGTGTCGGTTCGGCCAACAACTCACTGCTCGGCGGTACGGCCACAGCCAGCAAAACCAGAAGCATTCTGGTCATTATCCTGACGCCGGTGGTTCTGGATTCTCCGTTATCTCCGGAATCAAGAATGAAAGATTAATATAGGAAAAAAACAAATGGTGCTGGAAGACGCTAAGTTTCAAGATCAAGACTTTGATTCGAATGTTAACCGTTCCTGGGGAACGGAGATTAACATCGAAGGAACGTCTTACGCCACCAGTTTGTTCTGGCAGCCCTTGCAGAACAAAGACGATCCGTATGCGGAAGTGGAAGAAGCTTCCGCAGGCGTTTTGGAAGGGGCTGACCTTTTCTGTATCAAACCGGGCAAAGCGCCGCAGTTCGGTATTTGCGTCTCGCATGAAGGATATAAGTCGGGAACACCGGCTGCGGCGGTTTCTCTGGCTACAGCATTAAGCGACCGCTCTTCTTTCGTCGGCGTATTCAAAGTCAAAAACGGCTGGTGGTACACCTGCGTCCGTAACGATATTATCCTGTCTGACGGCGATATGCTCTTTCTTAACGAGGAAGACGCCAAAAACCAGTTTCTGTCGATGTTGGCCGTGCCGGACTGGGGCCGCAAAATTGCTCCGCCGGAATGGGAAATTGAAGAGACCGAATATCCGGAATTAGGAAAACTTTTACAACGCGGTGCCAAAGGCAAACTGCAAAAGATTAAAGCGTTGCGGGGAACCAAGCTGATTGCGGTTATTGCCGTTTCCGGCATTATCGGTTTCTGGCTGCTGTCCAGCATTATCAGCAGTTTGTTTTTCAGTCCGCCGAAACGGCCGATTATCGCCCCGGTTCAGCCCAAAATCGTTAAACCGGTGGAGGAACCGCCCGAGATAAAGCCGTGGGAGCGTTTAAATAACCCGACAGATATTATGTTGCAATGTCGTGACGGCATCAATGCATTAATTCGAATTATGCCTCCGGGCTGGAAAATCGGCGGTTTGTCCTGCGGACCCAGCGGCGTAACCACATTCTGGACCCGAGAAGTCGGCCGCATCAGCTGGATTGATAAGGCTTTAAACGTATCCGGCATTAATTTTTCGGGCAAATCGGTTTCCGATGACGGAAATACGATGATGGTTTCTGTTCCTTTAAATAAGGTTGATATTATCTCGTCGCCGCCGCAATATATGGACGTGGATTTGAAAAACGTACTGAACAATATGTTTCAGGCTATCGGGCAGGAGATTTCTCTGACAAGTTTTTCTTATACTTCGCCGCGCAATAATATATATCGTTCAGTCAAATTCAGTTTTGACTCGATGCAAAATCCGTCGGTCTGGAATGATTTATTAACAAAATTTTCAGGACTTGAGATTAATAATATAAAATATGACGTTACCAGCAAGAAGTGGCATTATGAGGGAGCAATCTATGTATTATAATATCAGAAACAGTTTAGGCATTACAGCTCTGGCGCTGATTATTGCAGCTGCGGCCGGGCAGCCGGCTTATGCCCAACTTCCGAATTCAGGTGCAGCCAATGCCCTTCCGAGCGAAATAACGCTGAACGATACCGATGACGACAGCGGCTTGCTGGTTCCGCCTTCGTTAAATGATGATGCTCCGACAGAACTTCCGGCGCCGCAGTCTGACGATGAAGCGATTATTCCTCTGACCGGGCCGGATCAGAATGCATCAAATGACTTAAACCTGCCGAATTTGAACGGTGACAGCGGTTTATTGCCGCCGGATAACAATGCCGCCAACAATACGGCCCCGATACAACCTATGACTGCAGCCAATCAGGCCCCGTCAGCAGGGTTGCCTGTCGCCGCGCCGCAAGTGCAGCCGGCTAATCCGACCTTGTCCCCGCTGTCCAGACCGCAGCCGACAACACCGGAAAGCAGCAACTTCGGCGAAGGAATTCTATCGCAGGTTGACAATGAATTATTTAACCAGATGTCTGATTTGGAAAAACAAACCAGCTTGCTGACTTTGGAACTGCGCCGGGAAAAAGTTAAAAACGAGATTGCCGCAATTAAAGCCGCCCGGCAAAAGGCCGTTGATGATATTAACGAGAAAAAAGCGGAAAAAGAGCGCAAACGGATCGAATGGGAAAAAGAGCAGGAACGCAAACTGCTGGTAGAAGAGCAGAAGCTGAGAGAGCTTAACATTGCCTATGAAAAGCTGAGACAGGAAAATATTGTCAACGCATATAAAGAGCAAATGCTGGATACCAACCAGAAATGGATTGAAAATAATGCCCGTTTGTACGGAGAAATCGTTAAGACCGAGGAAGACAGAGAAAAACTGGTCAAGAACTTTAAAATGAAGCTTAACCACTTGGCTCAGTTAGCTTCCAAGGCAGCCGACGCCGCAGAAACGGCAAAGAAGAACTACAGCCGCGAATTGGCCAATCTGCAAACGCAGATTTCCATCCTGAAATCACGACTGGAGGCGGAAAAGCTGGCCAGAGAAGAAGAAAATACGGCAAAGAACAAAGACAAGACCAATCCTTTTGCCTCGGCCTCGGAAGAAAATGCCGAAGAGAAAAAGAATCAGAAATTGTCTGACGAATACGCGATTATGGAAATCAGCGGAAAAGGCAACGAACTGGCGGCCAAATTAATCAATAAAAGCGGTTCTTCCTTTATGGTTCAGAAAGGAACGGTTCTGCAGAGCGGTCATACGGTTGACGAAATTTCGCAGACTTATCTGCGGGCTGACAAAAACGGCACCAAAGATTATTTATATTTTGCCGCCGGCGGCGTACTTGACCGTGAACCGGTCAGATCTTCCGCCGCCAGAGCCGGAATTACCCCGCTGCCGCAAAGGGGCGGAAACGGCGACAATGATTTGGAACCCCTGCCAAGCTTGAATTCAAGTCAGGGATTGCCCAGCCTTCGTGAAGGGATGTTTATCAGGTAAGTAAAAAAATGGCCGACGAATCAGAAATTCAAGAAGCTGCTTCCGACGCCGGAAAGACTTCAGGTCAGGTTATCGGCGCCTCAGAAGCAGGCGGAGGAAAGAAATATAATCTGATTGATGACCTTTTCAGCGGCGGGAACAAGCTTCTGACGCTTCCGGGTTCTTCGCTGGTTATCAATGATGATACCCGGCGTTTGCTGGCTTTATTTGCCGACGGGCGTTTTCTGGTTGTCGAATCTCATAAATTTGACGGGCGCGTTTTAAGTTTCGAGGTTCTGGCCCGCAAAAAACATCTGAACATCAGCAAACCGACCTATGTCAGCCAAAACGAAATCAATGCGGTTTACGCTTACGGCGAACGCGCACAGCCGATGTCGGACATTGAGGGCGATGAAGACCTTGACCAACTGCAAATGCAGAAAGACTTCGTCAACGTAATTGCCCGGGCGGCCGCGGTAAAGGTGTCAGACGTTCACGTTGTGGTGGCCGACAGCACGCAGATTATGTTTCGCGTCAACGGTATGATGCAAACGGTGATGGAGTATAACAAAGACTGGGGCGAATCTTTTGTCCGCGCCGCTTTCGCTTCGGCAGACATTTCCGACTCAAACTATGCGCAAAACGAGTTTCAGGGCGCTCAGAAACTGGGATCAACACCGCTGCGCGGCTCCAAAGGCAAATTGATGCTGCCGCATAACGTTCTGGCTATCCGTTTGCAGTTTAACCCGATTGCATTCGGTTCGCAATATTTGGTCATGCGTCTGCTGTATGCCGATGAAAATCCTGACGGCAGCGGCGATTTGCAGGCTCTGGGTTTCGGCGAATATGAAGAAAACCTGTTTTACCGGCTGCGGGCGGTTCCGACCGGATTGAGTGTTATTGCCGGGCCGACCGGTTCGGGAAAATCAACAACCCTGCAACGCAACATGATTAAACTGTTGCAGGAAAAAAATTACGAAATTAACCTGATTACGGTGGAAGACCCGCCAGAATATCCTATTCCCGGCGCCCGGCAGATGCCGGTTACCAATGCCAATACCGAAGAAGAAAAGGCCGAAATGTTTACCAAAGCATTGTCGGCGGCACTGCGTTCAGACCCGGACGTTATGATGGTGGGCGAAACTCGTGCTTTGGCTACGGCAGAATTAACTTTTAAGGGGGCATTATCCGGACACGGCGTATGGACGACCCTGCACGCCAACAGCGCCCCGGCGATTATCACACGACTGCGAGACATGGGGATTCAGCCATATATGCTGGCGGATCCCGAATTGGTTAAGGGGCTGATTTCACAACGTTTATTCCGCAAATTATGTCCGCATTGCCGGGTCTCGGTCAAAGAGAGGCTTAACGACCCGGCGGTCAAGCGGCTGAAGATTGCCCTGGGTGATTTCGGTATTGAAAATACCTATGTGCGCGGACCGGGGTGCAAATTTTGCGACAACAAGGGAATTAAAGGGCGTATGAGCGTGCCGGAAATTATTTTGCCGGATGCGGTTTTTCTGGAGCTGATGATTGCCGGCGAAACCCGCAAAGCAATTGATTACTGGACCAGCGATTTGAACGGGCGACCGTTGAAAGACGCCGCAATCGAACGTATGCTCAAGGGCTATATTGATTTGGACGAGGTTGAGCGCTGGTGCGGCCTGCTTGACCAACGTCCGGCTTACTAGGAGGATTTTATGGCACAAGACGATAAAAAACGTTCCGAGACATTGACCCGCGCAATGAAAAGCGTCGGCGCGGTTGAAATACAATATGCCAAACTTGTTACAAAAATGTCTAACAAGACAAGACTGAAGATGTATCGGAAAATAGCCTCACTGATGTCTAACCGCTTTTCGCTGATGGATGCGCTTGACTTGCTGTACGACGGCGCCAGCAACGGCGGCAAGAGTCCAGGCGAGCCGATTGCAATCGCTATTGCAGCGTGGTCCAAGTCTTTGCAAAACGGTTTGACGTTTGCCGACGCCCTGAAAGGCTGGGCTCCGGCGCGTGAAAGACTGATGCTTTCCACCGGTGACGTCTCTAACCTTGAAAGCGCTTTATTAAACCTGATTAAAGTAACGGAAGGAACGACCAAAATGGTGCGCCCGATTGTGGGGGCTATCGTTTATCCGGCATTCCTGATGTTTATGTCGGTATTGATTTTGTACGGTATCGGCGCCTACATGGTGCCGCCGATGCAGGAAGCCGCCCCGAATGTGCGCTGGCGCGGATCGGCGAAAACACTGGTTGACGTTTCCGACTGGATCAGAACCTACTGGACGGTTGCTTTTGCGGCTCTGCCGACAGTGATGGCGATCATTTATCTGACTATCGGCATCTGGCATGGTTTAATCCGTTCATTTTTCGACAGTCTGCCGCCATGGTCGTTGTATAAAGTCTTTTCAGGTATCAGCTGGCTGCTGGCGATGTCTGCTCTGGTCAAAAGCGGTACGCCGGTTTCAACCGCATTACAGGCACTGCGGCGTGATGCAAACCCTTATCTGCGGGAAAGAATCGATAAAACGCTCATCTTCGTCAATAACGGTGACAACCTCGGCCAGGCTCTGGAAAAAACCGGGCTGGATTTCCCGGACAGGGAGATTATTGCCGACCTGAAGATTTATTCCGAACTGGACAATTTTGAAGAGGCAATGGACAAGCTGGCCAACGACTGGCTGGAAGAATCGGTCTATGTTATTGAGCAAAAAGCCAGCGTTCTGAACATGGTTGCCCTGCTGTCCGTCGGCGGCGTTATTGCCTGGGCGGTTATGGGTGTTTTCGACATGCAAGACCAAATCACCAGCGGGATGGGATAAGACAATGAAAAAAATAAAAGATTATCTGCTTTTTCTGAAACAGCGTTTTTATGCTTACCGTCGTGCGGTTAAGCTGGATCAGAAAATTATTATTGCCATTACGGTTATGACGGCGGCGATTATTATTGTTTTGGCCTGGATTATCCGGCCGAATCCCAAAATTGAAATCGCGGCGACCCAACTGGCACAAACAGCCAACAACATCCGGCTGTTTTATCAGACCAAACCGGGATATTGGGGGCTCAACACCGAAACGGTCATCAAAAACAATTTGGAAGCCGGCGGCATGCTGATTGACGGCAAACTGCAAAACGCTTTCGGCAAACCGGTTATTATCGGCGAAGATGAACAAGGCAGCATTATCATGCCGGGAACGCGTCATTTTACGGTTACGTTTCCCGAACTCAACAAAAGCGAATGTACGGTTATGGCCGCTTTTCGGCTGAACGAAAGGGAGAGCCTGAGCCTGTTGCAGATGATTATCAGCAACGGCGAACAGCGCTATGAATTTAACTGGGGCGGAAGCAATCCGCTGCCGATTACCAAACAAGACGCAGCCAAATATTGCGGCAAAAACAATATTGTTTCCTGGCGGTTTGAATAAAGTTTTATTTTTTATGACTAAAGTTATAAAAAGGAATAACAAATATGGCGAAAGCCAGAATTGTAACAAAATTTTAACCTGTTATAATTATGATAGAATGCAGTTGAACTAAGGAGAAAGAAAATGGTTAACTTACTTGAAAAAAATGAACAGACCGGCCGTTCCATGGTGGAAATGCTCGGCGTGCTTGCGATTATCGGCGTTCTGTCAGTCGGCGGTATCGCAGGTTATTCAAAAGCAATGACAAAATTTAAAATCACCAAGACCTTTGACCAGGTTTCTATGACTGTGGCCAATATTCGTACTTTGTATTCCGGACAGCGGAGTTATTCCGGTTTGACTACAGCTAACGCTTTTAACATGGGTGTGGTTCCGGCTGAAATGAAAGGATTAGCATCTAATACGTTGATTAACGCTTTCCAAGGCGGTGTCACAATCGGTACCGGTGCATTTAACAGCAGTTCTGCCGGTGCTTTCTATATTTCATACGGCGGTTTAGGTCGTGAAGCCTGCGTCAGCATTTTGACGGCTGACTGGGGTTCCGGTTCTTCTTCCGGTTTTATCGGGATAACTGTCGGAAGCGGAACGTCTGGTATCGGTACAGCTTCGGTTCCGGCTGTAAATGCTAGTACAAACACTGCTGGGAGTTCAAGCTACGGAAACCTGAGCCTGCCGGTTTCTCCGTCAGATGCTGCAACATCTTGCGGATGCACCAATGAACAGTGCGTTATTACCTGGTACTATTTGTAACATACAAATATTTAAGAAAAACCCCGGTTATGCCGGGGTTTTTTATATCCCGCAACAGAAAAAAGAGCGTTTAATTTGCAGTTTGAGCTTAAAAATGTCATAAAAGATTAAATAAATATTATTCTTTTTAATGTTAAACTGACCCCATGTTTGGTTGAGGGCGATAATTATTTGTGACAGAGTCTGACAAAGGATAAATTTCCGCAGAGATTCAACAAAACGCCGCAGAAAATGCTCCTTTGCCTTAAATTATAAAAAACTAAAGAGGAAAACATGGTTAAACTAAATGAAGTTTTGTTCTCGGATATCTACATTACGCCGGACAAAATTGCCTACATCCCCGACAACGTTACGCCTAACGGACTGGAGGTTTTGGAAGCCGAAGATTTTGACGATTTTTTTGACTTGATAGAACAGTCATGGGACGGCAACAACCCCAGTTATTCGGTTATGTTTGACGAGATTTTTTATCGCGTGGAACGGACTGTTTCCATTTACGGCATTCAATACTGCGCCCGTAAAATGCCAAAACAAGTGCCGCCGTTCAACAGTCTGGGATATCCGGTTGAACTTTCACAATACCTGCTTTCCCTCAGCAATGCTTCGGGGCTGATTCTCTGCGCCGGTCCGACCGGTGCCGGTAAAACAACCACTATTTCCAGCCTGATGAAAGAATATCTGACGATGGAAGGCGGCTTTGCCTACACAATCGAAGACCCGACCGAAATGCCGCTGGACGGCGTTTATCATTCGGTTGCGGGAGGTCTGGGCCTGTGCAAGCAAACGCTGCCGCCGAACGGCAACTGGGGCGAGGGCTTAAAATCGGCTTTGCGCTCCAAACCGCGCTTTATTATGGTCGGCGAAATCCGTACCCCGGATACGGCAAGTGAAGTTTTGCGCGCCGCCACTTCGGGACACCTGGTTTTGTCAACCATTCACGCCAACAACATTACCGATGCGATTAACTCGGTGGTTAAATACGCCTCCTCCACAGCGATGAGCGAAGAACTGGCTTATGACCTGTTTTCCCGCGGTATGCTGGGCGTGCTTCACCAAACCCTGCACGGCGTAAAAAACAAAACGCCGCTGGTCAGCTATTTGTTTACCAATCCGGATTCAACCCGGGGCGATCAGGTTCGCGGCATTATTAAAGGCGGCAAACTGAATCTGGCAACTTCTATCGAAACCCAGATGACCCGTATGAGCCGCGGCAAAAATATTTTTCCGGAAATATAGAACTGTTGTTTTGAACAAAAATCCCCGGACATTCCGGGGATTTTTTATGGCTGATGCTCCGGTCATGCCTCTCCCGGCGGGCGAGACAACAGAGGACCGAGAAAATGATATTCTGCGGCATGGATTATCCGGTCAAGCCGGATAATGACAGAGAGAAAAGCCGTAGATGACAGAAGATAAACTGTTGGATTGCCCGATCAAGTCGGGCAATGACACAAACAAGAAAGTAATGGCCTTTGTTGTTGTCATACTCCGGCTTGACCGGAGTATCCTAAAACGAGACAACCGCAGCCGCAGACAGATTGCCCGATCAAGTCGGGCAACGACTGAAAGGGGAAAATATCGGGCAATAACATAAATAAAAAGCCGGGTAGTGGCATAAAAAGAAAACCAAGATAGTTGTAAAAAAAGCCGAATGACGGTAAAGAGATACCTCATACCTGTGTTCTACGCAAATATTCGCAAGCATAACGTAAAGGAGAGCTTGTTTAATCCCAAGGGAAAACCAGCCAAACGTCGGGAATATCCCTGACATAGACATCCACCGCGGCGGTTCCCTGCCGTTTTGCATAGACGCTGACAAAAGCGGCCCGGGGAAATCTGGGACGCAGAAGATTAAAGGTTTTGCCGGTATCGGAAATATCATCGACAATCAGGGTTTGCTCATCCACCGTGCCGATATCTGCCTTGACGGTAATATCCTTATCCTGACGTTGGGTTTCACCGTCATAACTGCTCATATTGATAACTTCGACATTGCGAATGTTCAGCTCATAGGCGAGAATTCCGGCCGGGAGCAGTCCGCCGCGGCTGACGGCAACGATTTTGTTGTAATTATTGGCTTTAAGCTTTTGGGCTAATTCACGGGTGTGCCGGTGGAATTCATCCCAGCTGATATATAGTTTTTCAGGCATAGTCGGTCCTTTTACTGGTTGTTTTGCGCTTTTATTTTATAAATATATTCAATAACCTCGTCATCGTCCCATTCGACGGAGCCGCGGATACGGCCGATTTCCTTACCGTGGCGGTTTATCAGAACCGTGTTCGGCGAGGTAAAAATTCCCAGGTCGGCGGAAAGGTCACCTTTCTTGTCAACGTAAAAGTCCAAATCCGGCGCACCGTATTTCTGCAAAAACTTCTGCTGTTCTTCAAGACTGTGCCATTCACTTGCAGGAGAAATAATAACAACCTTAATGCCGTTATCGGCAACCTTTTTGCTGAAGTTATTCAGATTATCAAGCTCCCGCAGGCAGGGCGAACAATAACGCGACCAAAAATTGGCAATGACAAACTGATCTTTGAAATCATTCAGTTTATAGGCCTCTCCGTTTTCGGCAAAACGAAACATCTCCCGCTGGGGCAACGCCCGGGGTTCGGCATAAATATTGACCGGATCCGGCTTGAAAAGGCCGCCCCAGCCGCCAAGGACAAAAACCGCCAATGCTATGTTTAGATATTTTTTTATCATCTGCCTATTAATAACTGACTTTTAGTTTTTGTATTTCGGTTGCTTTGAGAGTATATATTTATATAATTGCTTATCAGACAACAAAAAGGTTAAGAAATGAAAAACTTTTTTAAATTAGTGTCTCTTGTCTTAATTTCCCTGATGGTGCTGGAAGTCAGCGGCTGCGGCAAAGTGTCCAATCCGGAACCGATTGAGGGAAGCGGCTATCCGCATAAATATCCGCGCTATTAAAGGAGTGAGTGATGTCCGGCGACGATAAATTTGTTGATGAAATGATTCCCTATGTGGAATTTGCCGATAATGCCAATGAGCGCACGCCCTGCGTTTTGGTTCTGGACTGTTCCGGCTCCATGCGCGGCGAACCGATTAAACAGCTTAATGCAGGCCTGAAAGCCCTGGAGAAAGAGCTGAAAGAAGATATTGACGCCAGTTCGCGGGTGCAGCTGCTGATTATTAAGGCTTTCGGCAAAGACGAAGCGGTTATTTCGTCTGACTGGATTGACGCGATGAACTTTACCGCGCCGACAATGGAAGCCGGCGGTTTGACGCCGCTGGGCAAAGCCATGGAACTGGCGCTGCAGAAGATTGAAGAGCAGAAATGTTTGTATGACAGCTGCGGCATTACCTCCAAACGGCCTTGGATTTTTCTTATCAGCGACGGTGAACCGACGGATTATGACTGGGAAATCATTGCCGAAAAGTGCCGTTATGCACAGAAGAACAAAAAAGTGGTGGTTCATGCCGTGGGAACGCAGGGAGCCAATTTGGAAAAGCTGGCAAAATTTTCGCTGATGGCGCCGAAACGGCTGACCGGTTTGAAATTTACCGAATTTTTCCTCTGGCTGAGCCGTAGTGTCTCCTGTATCTCCAAAGCAGCGCCGAACATTCCCGATTTGTTAGAGGATACCGGGGACTGGGATGAAAACAAACAATATTAAAGTGTTGGCCGCCAGTCTGGCCGGGCCTTTGCACAATTCCAAAAATCTGCCGTGCCAGGATTACTGCAAATTCAGCACCGAGGGCAAGAATTTTGTGGCCGTGGTGTCTGACGGAGCCGGATCTTCCAAATACGGCAAAATCGGTGCCCGGGTTGTCTGCAACACTCTGACTGATTTGCTGCCGAATGCCGATTTTCGCAATGCGCGGGAAGCCGTGGTCAAAGCGATTATGATTGCCCGCAACAAACTGATGCGCCACCGTCTGAACAAAACCAAAAACGAAGAAAGCCTGGTCGATTTTGCGGCAACGGTGGTCGGCGTTATCTATCACCGAAACAAGGGGCTGTTTTTTCATATCGGCGACGGGGCAGCACTGGCTTTTCATCAGGAGAATTTTGAGCATTTTACCGCTTCGCGCCCGGAGAACGGCGCTTTCTCCTGTGAGACTTATTTTTACACCATGGACGACTGGCGCGACAGCCTGCGCTTTACCAGCTTTGACAAAGCACACACCATTTTTCTGATGAGCGACGGGCTGACTAATTTCACTTTTTCTTCCGATTTCCGACAGATTGAGAAAAACTTTCTGGTTCCGATTGACAATTTTCTCAGTCAGGCGACAAACCGGCGCAAAGCCCGGCGGGCGTTGGAAAATACGCTTAACACCGCCAAGGCCCGCAAGCTTAACTCCGATGACAAAACTTTATTATGGGTTAAGCTATGACAGAAAATATTGACGTTTCCCCTCTTTACAACGCCATTTACGGTGACGGGCATTTTGAGCAGGTTCGTCTTGGCAGTCTGATCAACAAAGGCGGCGCTGCGGGCAAAATTTATCTGGACGCCTCTCACCCCAACAGTGTGGCAAAGATTTTTCACAATCGCGGCAAAAGCGCAACCAACCGCAAAAAGCTGGAAGCCATGCTGCTTAACCGCCCGAATTTTCCCAAAACGGTCAAAGACGGGGTCGAATGCGTGCAAATTGCCTGGCCGGACGCCATTCTGGAAGATGAAAACGGTTTTTGCGTCGGCTATCTGATGCCGATGATTAACATGGACGAGGCCGTTTCGCTTGACCACCTGATGCAGAAAGCCATCCGTACCAAGCTCGGCCTGCCGGAAAAATACGCCTATCGCGTTTTTGCCGCCTATAATGTGACTTCAATGGTGGCAGCCATGCATAAATGCGGCCATTATATCGTTGACTTGAAGCCGTCCAACGTTTCCGTTTATAAAGATACGATGATGGTGGCAATGGTTGACTGCGACGGCTTTTCGATTAAAGGCGAAAACGATAACCGTTATCCGGCAGAATTCGTCAGTGAAGAATATATTTATCCGGAAGGCATGGACCTCGGCTGTGACGAAATGGGCGAAGAACAGGACAAATTTGCGCTGGCGGTGATGATTTTCAAACTGCTGAACAACGGCATTCATCCGTTTTCGGGCGTTCCGCGCAAAAATGACGGCGAAATGCTGACCATTCAAAACCGAATCGAAGAATATCACTATGCATACGGGCTTTGGCCGGACAGTTATCAGGCGCCGCATCCTTACAGCATTCACGAATATTTTGACAAGAAGACGCTGGAACTGTTTGAGCGGGCATTTGTCAAAGGGCTGGAGCGTCCGAGCGCCAAGGAATGGCAGGAACATTTGTGGACGCTGATGCACAACCTGAAGCCATGCAAGAAAAACCCCAACCATGTTTATTTCACTTCCAAAGGCTGCGGCCTGTGTGCGGCGGAAGAACGTTTTCGCGGCACGCTGAAAGACATCAAAAAACAGGCGGAAACACCGCAGATGGTGCGGGGAATGGAAATCTCCACCCTGTCGGTGGAACATCTGGAAAAAGACAAAGCGGAGAAACAGCACCAAAACCACCGTCTGAACCGAATTGCCGCGGCAGGAATTGCAGCCTATCTGCTGTTTTTCGCCTTTCTTTATCCGATGCTGCGGCCTTTGGCGGCAGATATTCGTCAGGCGGGGCTCGGGCTGCAGGCGATTATGACCACGTTTGTCATGCTCGGCATAAACAGCGGGCTGCATTTACTGCTGCCGAAATTTCCGCTGCTGCAAAACAAGGCCATCACCCAAATGCTGCAGGTTTATGCCTTTATCTGCATTATTATCGTGCTGGTCTCCTTGAACCACCTTCCCGGCGGATTATTTGATTTAACGTTATAGGCCCGCCTGTAACAAAAATGTAACAATTATCAGATTTTGCTCTACAAACTAAATTTTTTATGTTATAAGCGGAGTTGAAATATAATTTATTAAGGAATAAAAGGTTGATTAAGTTAAATCCCATTATGATTTCCGGCAAAGAAGTTCTGCCTTTGATTGAAGGCGGAAAAGGAATTAACGCCAGTGACGGACGCAGCAGCGGTGCCTGGGCACATGAAAACTGCGTCGGTACTTTTTCCGGCGTAAGCCCGGATTTTTATGATGAAAACGGAAACGTCATTATTGAACATTTCTATAAGAAAAAGCGCGCCGACCGCCATGAAGAAATGGTTGAATACGCAATTAAGGGCGGCGTCGCCCAGGCTCAGGTAGCGCATGAGGTTTCCGGCGGAAACGGACGAATCCACATGAATATGCTGTGGGAACTGGCAGATTCCGAAAGAATTCTGACCGGTGTTCTGGAACGGGCAAAAGGCCTGATTCACGGCGTAACCTGCGGAGCCGGACTTCCTTATCATCTGGGAGAGCTGGCTTCCAAATTCGGCGTTTACTATTATCCGATTGTTTCGTCGGCACGGGCGTTTCAGGTGCTTTGGAAACGCGCTTATTCCAATTTCAGGGAATTTTTGGGCGGCGTGGTTTATGAAGATCCCTGGCTGGCCGGCGGGCATAACGGCCTGTCGAATGCCGAAGATCCCCTGAAACCGCAAAAACCGTACGAACGTTTGGTCGAGCTGCGCAAAACCCTGCGCAATCTGGGGCTGGAAGAGACCCCGATCATTCTGGCCGGAGGTATTTGGTCACTGAAAGAATGGGAAGACTATATCGACAATCCGGACATCGGCAAAATCGCTTTCCAATTCGGCACCCGCCCGATGATTACCAAAGAAAGCCCGATCAGTGATGCCTGGAAAAAGCTGATGATGCAGGTTAAGAAAGGCGATGTCATTTTACAGAAATTCAGCCCGACCGGATTCTTCTCTTCGGCGATCAAAAACACGTTTCTGGAGCGCCTGATTGAGCGCAAACAGGGCGAGGTTGCCTTTAAGGGCGAAGCAGACGGCGAATTTTCGCATCCTCTGGAAATGACGGAGACCAGAACAATTTACATTAAACCGGAAGATGTCAGCAAAGCCGAGCAGCAAATCAGTGCCGGTTTCACCGAAATCAAGGAAACGCCTGACAGCACTGTCGTGTTCCTGAAACCGGAAGAATGGAAACAAATGCAGAAAGACCGTGCCGAATGCGTCGGCTGCCTGTCACAGTGCCAGTTCTCAACCTGGTCAAAAGCCAACGGTACGACCGGAAAACTGCCGGATCCGCGCTCTTACTGCATTCATAAAACCTTGTATGAAGTCGGCCATAACGGCAGCATCAAAGATAATCTGCTGTTTGCAGGACATCAGGTTTACCGTTTTGCCACCGATCCGCTTTATCGCAACGGCGTGCCCACAGTTCGGGAACTGATTGAAAAAATTAAATCAGGCGAATAAAAAAAACCCCGCTGCGGCGGGGTTTTTTATGTTTATCTGCCGGACAGGCGCGGCGGAATGATTTCTATCCAATAGCCGTCAGGGTCTTCAATAAAATAAATGCCCATTTCTTCATTAACGCAGCAAATACATCCCATTGCCTCATGTTTGGCTTTGGCGGCGGCAAAATCTTCGGTTACCATTGCCAGGTGAAACTCACATTCGCCCAAATCATATTTTTGGGGATGAGAGGGCAGACAGGTCAGTTCCAGCTCAAACGAATCGCTTCCGTCGCTCAAATAGACTATCGTATAGCTGCCGTCTTCGGCCTGCAGGCGGCGCTTTTCTTTAAGCCCGAGAGCCTCTTTATAAAACTTCAGGCTGCGGGCCAAGTCGGTAATATTAAAATTAAAATGCGCAAATTTGAATGTCATATTTTTCTCCTTGTCTGATTTCTAAACTCTCTATTATCCTGTTGCCGATACAGACAAGATAATACACCATACAGCAAAAGAAAAAATATAAATCAAAATAAACGCTATAACTTTTAAAATGATAGATGCAGGCAAGAAATACTTTTTCAAAACGTAATAAAGTAAGTAAGCCACAATGAACACAAAACGGGCATTATTAAGCAATACTCGAAAATCCAAGGAAGCCATTTGAATAACCCGCAAGGAAAACAAATAAGGAAAAAAAGCCCAAAGCAGAACAAATACGGCTATTTTTTTAATCTGCTTATTACATTTTTTTCATTTTAATCTCTTATCGGTTTACCGGTTTCATCATACTTCCGGTGTCCCGGATATCTTCTTTTAAAATACTCCTGAACCTTTTCTTGAGTCTTTTTATCATATTTATATTCAGGTGTCCACATCACTTCTCGCAGGTATTTACTCAAACAGCCCCGCAGAGGGGGGCTGTTTGAGTAAATGGCGTCCCCGAGAGGACTTCGCTGAGTTCCGTTTGTAACGCCTGCTTTATTTGCCTTCGCAAAGCCGCAGCCTAACAAACTCTCACCTGTCGTTAAAATCGCTCATTACTTTGAGCGATTTTCGCCTTCAGCCTCCCGGTTCGTGTCCCTCGGACTACATATTTACTCAAACAGCCCCACAGAGGGGGCTGTTTGAGTAAATGGCGTCCCCGAGAGGACTCGAACCTCCTGCCTACAGTTTAGGAAACTGACGTCATATAATTTTATATATTTTTTCTTGATTTTCTAAATTTGTTTAATATATTGAAATTATAAGCAAATTCTTAAAAGTGTCAATTTTAAAATTTACAAAAAATTATTGGATTTTACAAAATTTGAGGCACTATTGAGGCACGGAAAGCAAGACAATGGATAAAAAATTTAAATTTACAAATGCAAACATTAAAAATTTACCAATTCCGACCAAACGGATTTTTTACTATGATACTGTTGAGCTGGGGTTATCTGTTCAAATAACCCCATCGGGAACGAAAGCTTTTTATTTACGAAACCGTGTTTTAGGAACTCAAATCCGTGTGAAATTGGGTGAACCGTCATATATGAGTGTTGATGAAGCCCGCCAAGAAGCAAGAATTGCAAAAATTAATATGAAAAAAGGTATCAATCCAATAGAAGAGCGAAGGAAAATTAGCAATGAATCTACTCTTTCTAAACTATATGAGCAATTTATAGCTGATAAAGAGGCTTTATTAAAGCAAAGGACAATTACATATTATAAAGATTTATGGAAACATTATCTAACAGACCTTGGAAAAAAGAAGATTTCCCAGATTTCGGTAGATGAAGTAAAACGTCTCCATCGTCATATTACATCAAATCACGGCCATCGTTGTGCAAACCAAACTATCATATTTTTAAGGACTATTTATAATTATTTTATTAAACAAAATACTTATACGGGACACAATCCAGCCTCGGCAGTTGTGTTAAACCGTCAGGAGACAAGAATTAGGTATTTGGATTCTGTTGAATTAAAAAAGTTTAATGAGGCAATTAATCAAATTGGCGATTCTATATCTAAATATGCTATTTTGATGGCTCTTATTACAGGGGCAAGAAGAGATAATGTATTTTCAATGAGGTGGCAGGATATAAATTTGGAAACAAAAACTTGGATTATTCCCGAAACCAAAACAGGA
>OJPI01000101.1_pt1 | contig 70884 bp, 60 predicted proteins | sample 1598461 | NCBI WGS metagenome assembly OJPI01 (sample SAMN03922483, study PRJEB24848) | human gut metagenome | isolation source: stool sample | host: Homo sapiens | place: Germany | collected 2011-05 | reverse complement strand
AAACGGAGCGTCCGGGTTTCTGGTGATTAATCTTCCATTTCCTACAATAATCATGAAAGAACCTCCTTTTATTTTGTTGTAATTCACAAACAGTCATGCTTTGATATCTACATAGTACCATTCAATTTCCATAATTGCAATAGCAAAATAAAAAATATTTAAGATTATCTAAAATTTTTTGAGAAAACTATTGCAATTTGTTTTTTTTATGATATGATGGACTTATCAAAAAAAATTTTCAGGCAGTCTTGGCCAAGGAACACTGCCCGAAAATGCTTTCGCGAAAGGATGAACTTCATATGAGACAGACGATAGATTTCTTAACCCAGATAGCTCACGGAGTTGCCACACATTTTGGAACATCCTGTGAGATTGTGATTCACGACCTGACAAGGGCGGACATGGAGTCTTCTATTGTATATATAGAAAACGGTCATGTCAGCAACCGCCACAAGGGTGACGGCCCTTCAGGCATTGTGCTGGAGACAAAAAACAAGCATTCCAAAGCTCTTTCCGATAAGCTTGCTTATCTGACCAGAACAGAGGACGGCAGGATTTTAAAATCCAGCACTATGTACATCCGTGGAGAAGATGATGAGATTCAGTATATCTTTTCGATTAATTATGATATTACAGGACTTATCAGCATCGACAACGCACTGCGCTCTCTGATTGAAACCAGTCCTACGGAAAACAAGGAGCCGAGAAAAATCACCCACAATGTCAATGATCTTCTGGATGAACTGATTGAGCAGTCCGTAGCCATTGTCGGCAAGCCTGTGGCCCTGATGACAAAGGATGAAAAAATTTCCGCCATTCAGTTTTTAAATGAATCGGGAGCATTTCTGGTAACAAAATCCGGCGATAAGGTCTCTTCTTATTTCGGCATCTCCAAGTTTACGCTTTACAGCTATATTGATGCCGCAAAAAAGAACACTGAAGCACCCTAAGCAAACAGTAACATGGATTTTTATATAAATGCAGGAGGTTTTCAATATGAAAGCAATTGAGTGGGCTTATAATACAATGCCCAAAACGGATGATAAACAGCTGCCGGTTATGGCACTGGAGGAAGTGAAAAAGGCCCGTGCCTTTCATGAGAGTTTCCCTCAGTATACTACCACTCCCCTGGCAAAGCTTGATCAGATGGCTTCCTATCTGGGACTGGGGCAGGTCTATGTAAAGGATGAATCCTACCGGTTCGGATTAAATGCATTTAAAGTACTGGGCGGTTCTTTTGCAATGGCCCGTTATATTGCGAAGGAAACCGGCAGAGACGTATCTGAGCTTCCTTACAGCGTACTGACTTCAGATGCTCTTCGGGAAGAATTCGGTCAGGCTACCTTCTTTACTGCAACCGATGGAAACCACGGACGCGGAGTTGCATGGGCAGCAAATAAGCTTCGCCAGAAAGCTGTTGTACATATGCCGAAGGGAACAACCCAGACCCGTCTTCTGAATATCCAGAAAGAAGGCGCTCAGGTAGATATTACAGATATGAACTATGATGACTGTGTTCGCCTTGCAGCAAAGGAAGCAGCTGAAACTCCAAGAGGTGTTGTTGTTCAGGATACTGCATGGGATGGTTATGAAGAGATTCCCGCATGGATTATGCAGGGATACGGAACCATGGCAATGGAGGCAGACGAACAGCTTGCTGCATATGGCTGTGACCGCCCCACTCATGTATTTATCCAGGCTGGCGTTGGTTCTCTGGCAGGTGCTGTTCAGGGTTATTTTGCCAACCGTTTCCCGGAGAATCCTCCAAAGGTTGTTGTTGTGGAGGCTGACCTGGCAGCATGTCTGTACAAGGGCGCAAAGGTTGGCGACGGCAGCATTCAGATTGTTGACGGGGATATGCAGACCATTATGGCAGGCCTTGCATGCGGCGAGCCCAATACCATTTCCTGGGATATCCTGAAAAATCATGTAGATACCTTTGTATCTGCTCCTGACTGGGTTGCAGCAAAGGGTATGCGTATGCTGTCCGCTCCGATAAAGGGTGATCCTCAGGTGGTTTCCGGTGAATCCGGAGCAGCTCCCTTCGGTGTGCTGGCCTGCATCATGACTATGGACGAATATAAAGAATTAAGAGAGCATCTGGGACTGGATGAGAATTCCAAAGTACTGCTCTTCTCGACAGAGGGCGATACGGATCCGGAGCGTTATAAAAACATTGTATGGGAAGGCAAGGAGCGCTAATCTCCTTTTAAAGATACCAGACAAAATATGCTTATCAAAAACGGAGGAAATTAAAATGAGCCTTGATTATGGAAAAATCAAAGAAGCTGCACAGAATTATGAAAGAGATATGACCAAGTTTTTACGGGAAATCGTAAAATACCCCGGCGAAAGCTGCGATGAAAAGGCGCACATTGACCGCATTGCAGAAGAAATGAGAAAGCTGGAGTTCGATAAGGTTGAGATCGATCCCATGGGAAATGTTCTTGGATATATGGGAACCGGTAAAACTCTGATAGGCTTTGATGCTCACATTGATACAGTTGGTATCGGAAATATCGAAAACTGGAAATTTGATCCTTATGAGGGCTATGAGACAGATACAGAAATCGGCGGCCGCGGTGTATCCGACCAGTGCGGCGGTATCGTATCTGCTGTATACGGTGCAAAGATTATGAAGGATCTGGGGCTGTTGAGTGACAAATATACCGTTCTGGTTGTCGGAACCGTTCAGGAGGAAGACTGCGACGGTCTTTGCTGGCAGTACATCATCAACGAAGACAAGGTTCGTCCGGAATTTGTTGTTTCCACCGAGCCTACTGACGGCGGTATCTACAGAGGACAGCGTGGACGTATGGAAATCCGTGTTGATGTAAAGGGTGTTTCCTGCCACGGCTCTGCTCCGGAGCGCGGTGACAACGCAATCTACAAAATGGCTGACATTCTTCAGGACGTTCGCGCTCTGAACGAGAACGATGCTGCTGATGATACAGAGATCAAGGGTCTTGTAAAAATGCTGGATCAGAAATACAATCCGGAGTGGGAGGAAGCAAACTTCCTGGGCCGCGGTACCGTTACTACTTCCCAGATTTTCTACACCTCTCCCAGCCGCTGTGCAGTTGCAGACTCCTGTGCAGTTTCTCTGGATCGCCGCATGACTGCCGGTGAGACCTGGGAAAGCTGCCTGGAAGAAATTCGCAACCTGCCAAGCGTAAAGAAATACGGCGATGATGTTGTTGTTTCCATGTATAACTACGAGCGCCCGTCCTATACCGGACTGGTTTATCCGATTGAGTGCTACTTCCCCACCTGGGTTATTCCGAAGGATCACGACGTAACAAAGGCTCTCGAGGAAGCTTATATCAATCTGTATGGCGAAGAGCGTATCGGTGCTGAGGAAACTCTGGAAATGAGAACTGCACGGCCGCTGACAGACAAGTGGACCTTCTCTACCAACGGCGTTTCCATTATGGGACGTAACGGCATTCCGTGCATCGGCTTTGGACCGGGTGCTGAGGCTCAGGCACATGCTCCCAACGAAAAGACCTGGAAACAGGATCTGGTAACCTGCGCTGCTGTTTATGCTGCTCTTCCGACCGTTTACTGCAAATAATACCGGCACAGCTTTTACAAATTAAACAATACAAGACAAATTCCCGAAAAATAAAAATGATAAATAATATGGAGGTTCCATCATGGATAAAACTTTACAGGGCTATATTGACAAACTGAACAAATTAAACTTTAAGGAAATGTACGAGGGTGATTTCTTCCTGACCTGGGAGAAAACCGATGACGAGCTGGAAGCAGTATGGACCGTTGCAGACGCTCTGCGCTACATGAGAGAAAACAATATCTCTACAAAGGTATTTGAAAGCGGACTGGGTATTTCCTTATTCCGTGACAATTCCACCAGAACCCGGTTCTCCTTCGCTTCTGCCTGCAACCTGCTGGGTCTGGAGGTTCAGGATCTGGATGAAGGAAAATCTCAGATTGCTCACGGCGAGACTGTTCGTGAAACTGCAAACATGATTTCCTTTATGGCTGACGTAATCGGTATCCGTGACGATATGTACATCGGCAAGGGCAACGCTTATATGCATGAGGTTGTTGATTCTGTAACCCAGGGCCACAAGGACGGCGTTCTGGAGCAGAAGCCCACTCTGGTAAACTTACAGTGTGATATCGATCATCCGACTCAGTGTATGGCAGATATGCTGCACATTATTCACGAGTTCGGCGGTGTTGAGAATCTGAAGGGCAAAAAGCTGGCTATGACCTGGGCTTACTCTCCTTCCTACGGAAAGCCGCTGTCTGTTCCTCAGGGTGTAATCGGTCTGATGACCCGTATGGGAATGGAAGTTGTTCTGGCTCATCCGGAAGGCTACGAGGTAATGCCTGAGGTTGAGGAGGTTGCAAGAAAGAACGCTGAGAAGTCCGGCGGTTCCTTCCGCGTATCTCACGACATGGCAGACGCATTTAAGGATGCTGATATTGTATATCCGAAGAGCTGGGCTCCGTTTGCAGCAATGGAAAAGAGAACCAATCTGTATGCAGAGGGTGATTCCGAGGGCATTAAGGCTCTGGAGAAGGAGCTGCTGGCTCAGAACGCAGAGCATAAAGACTGGTGCTGTACCGAAGAGCTGATGAAGACAACCAAGGACGGCAAGGCTCTGTATCTCCACTGCCTGCCGGCTGACATCAACGATGTAAGCTGCAAGGACGGTGAGGTTGAGGCTTCTGTATTTGACCGGTATCGTACTCCTCTGTACAAAGAGGCAAGCTACAAGCCGTATGTGATTGCAGCAATGATTTTCCTGGCTAAATTCCAGGATCCGGCAGCTGTTCTGAAAAAACTGGAAGAGCGCGGAATTTCCCGTAAATTTGATTAATTGACCAATTTTGATAAATCCTCTTGCGTTCGGGCCGCCTGGTTTTAATGACCGGCGGCCCGGAACAACCTATGAGGAATTTTAAGGAGAATATTATGGACAAGAAGAAACGAATTGTGATAGCGCTGGGGGGAAATGCGCTGGGCAATACTCTTCCAGAGCAGATGGCGGCTGTAAAAATTACGGCAAAGGCGATTGTGGATCTGATTGAAGAGGGCTGCGAGGTTGTGGTTGCCCATGGAAACGGTCCCCAGGTTGGTATGATTAATAATGCAATGGCGGCTCTTTCCCGGGAAAACCCCAATCAGCCTAATACCCCACTCTCCGTCTGTGTGGCTATGAGTCAGGCTTATATCGGGTATGATTTACAGAATGCACTTCGTGAAGAACTGTTAAACCGCGGAATCAAAGATATTCCTGTAGCAACTATGGTAACTCAGATTCGTGTGGATGAAGCAGATCCTGCTTTCCAGAATCCTTCCAAGCCTATCGGTCATTTTATGACAAAGGAGCAGGCGATTCATGCAGAGGAGGCCTACGGTTATGTAATGAAGGAGGATGCAGGACGTGGTTACCGCCGTGTCGTTGCATCTCCCAAGCCTGCAGAGATTATTGAAATCGGCGCTATCCGCTCCCTGGTAAACGACGGTCAGCTGGTCATTGCCTGCGGCGGCGGCGGAATTCCCGTTACCTTACAGGGAAATCATTTAAAGGGCGCAAGCGCAGTTATTGATAAGGATTTCGCAAGCTGTCTTCTTGCAAAGGAGCTGGACGCAGATTTCCTGATTATTTTGACTGCAGTAGAAAAAGTAGCGATTAACTTCGGTAAGCCGGAAGAGAAATGGCTGGATGAGCTGAACACAGCTCAGGCAAAGCAGTATATTTCTGAGGGCCATTTTGCTCCCGGTTCCATGCTTCCAAAGGTAGAGGCAGCTGTAGAATTTGCAGAGTCCAAACCGGGCCGTACTGCTCTCATCACCCTGCTGGAGAAAGCAAAGGATGGTATTCTGGGTAAGACCGGAACACGAATTCATCAGTAAAATCTCCAAGGAGGATAAATAAATGAGTGAAAAAGCAACGAAAAAACGCGCGTCACTTTTTGAACTGGATGGTGTGCCGTCATTTGGGCAGGCATTCCCTCTGTCTTTGCAGCACGTGGTAGCTATGATTGTGGGCTGTGTGACCCCCGCTATTATTATTGCCGGTGTATCCGGGCTTTCTGATTCTGACAGTGTCATTCTGATTCAGTCCGCTCTGGTTATTGCAGGTCTCTCTACCTTTTTACAGTTGTTTCCCATCGGGAAAAAGGGAGGATTTCATTTAGGCTCAGGACTTCCTGTGATTATGGGTGTCAGCTTTGCCTATCTTCCCAGTATGCAGGCGATAGCCGGTGATTTCGGACTTCCTGCTATTTTTGGCGCGCAGATTGTTGGCGGTATTGTAGCGGTATTTGTAGGTATTTTCATTAAAAAGATCCGCAAATTCTTCCCTCCGCTGATTGCCGGTACTGTAGTATTTACCATCGGATTGTCTCTGTATCCTACTGCCATTAACTATATGGCCGGCGGAGCTTCCAGCCCAAATTACGGCTCCTGGCAGAACTGGCTGGTTGCAATCTTTACCCTGGCTGTAGTTACGATTTTGAATCATTTTGGAAAAGGAATTTTAAAGCTGGCATCGATTCTGATTGGTATTATCGCAGGTTATTTGTTCAGTCTCCCATTTGGTATGGTTGATTTAAGCAGTGTAGGCACAGCCGGGATGTTCCAGCTCCCTTCTGTGATGCACTTTGGTGTGAAGTTTGAAATTTCATCCTGCGTTGCTATCGGCATTTTATTTGCAATTAACTCCATTCAGGCCATTGGTGATTTCTCAGCCACAACCTCCGGCGGTATGGATCGTCAGCCTACGGATGATGAGCTTCAGGGCGGTATTGTTGGTTATGGAATCATGAACCTTCTGGGAGCTATGATTGGCGGACTTCCGACAGCTACCTTCAGCCAGAATGTAGGTATTGTAACAACAACCCGTGTTGTAAACCGTTTTGTACTGGGCGGCGCAGGCGCTATGATTCTGATTGCAGGCCTGGTTCCCAAGTTTTCTGCATTGCTGACTACCATTCCTCAGTGCGTACTGGGCGGAGCGACGGTTTCTGTATTTGCATCCATTGCTATGACTGGTATGAAGCTGGTAATGACTGCTCACATGAACTACCGCAATACTTCCATCGTAGGATTGGCGGCAGCGCTCGGTATGGGTGTTTCTCAGGCATCTGCATCTCTGTCTGCATTTCCAACATGGGTAACGACCATTTTCGGCCGTTCTCCGGTTGTAATCGCAACACTGATTGCTGTTATTATGAATATTGTACTGCCTGATCCGGACAAGAAAAACGAATAATTTTCTAACCGAAAGAAAAAGGACTTGTGGAGATTCACAGGCCCTTTTTTTGTACAGGAAGATTCCTGTATGGTATTTCTGTATCATTGACGAACAGTGAAGAATTTCTTATTTCACTGAAACGTAATATTATTTAGAATTTAAACTGATTGTGAACGGTGTGATATACTTCCAGACCGAACGCACCAACTGTCAGAATTACTGCAACTGCTGCCATGGATTTTGCGCCTCCCTTGTTTTGATAATCCTATTATAGCATAGATAAAAAAAGAGACAATTCGCAAAGAATACAATCATTTTTATGGAACTAAAAAATTTTTATGCAATATAAATATATTTTAGAGCACATGAATATTTTTTAGCTTCTGATACTGCCCTGGATCGTTAATATTAACAAATGCGTCTTCCAAATCAGGAACATCTAAGGTTCGATATCCAGCTGCTTTCATAAATCCCATAACAGAGCGATCCTTGCTTAAAATCTGCTCTCTTGCAAGAGCTGCCAGTTCAGTGGGATAAATAGCAGCCAGAGGCTCTTCTTTTCCTCCATGACAGAGAATCATAATATCCGGCCGTTTTCCAGCAGAGCATTCCTCTTTTATGTATCTGCGAAAGCCAGAAATCAGAGATGCCAGAAGCGATACGGTTACAGTCGGCATATCCACAGGGAGAACAAGGGCATAGGGTCTGGCAGAAGCCTGGAAACAGGCCTCAAGGCCGCCCAGGGGACCGGCATTTGGAATCCGATCCGGAATCAGGATTTCTTCTTGAAATGATTTTACAAGGGCGCCGCGATATCCGGATATCAAACGCTCTTCGATTCCAAGAAGCTGCCCCTTTTTTAACTGATAATTTAAAAACGAGGTTTCTGCATAATTCAGCTCAGCCTTCTCCTGTCCCATCCTCCGGCTGAGGCCGCCGGCTAAAACTACCATAGAAAGACTCCTTCTTGCGAAACAAAAATCAAGAATTTTATCTGCAATTTTTTCCGGATCATTGAGCGAAAGGACCGGAACTGCTGATGGATTTTTTTCAGAGTCAAAATACGCGAAAGAGAAATCCGTCAGGATACCTAAAAGCCCCTCCTGGCAGCACGACAGCTCTTGAGAAATTCCCTGGCGGACGATTTCAAGCTTGAGACAGGGGGTGCTTTTGAGTCCCTCTGCAAGAATCAAATCCGCCTCTGGAAACAGCTCTCCTATCTGCTCGTAGGACATTTTCTCTTTCCGGATAACCATATATTTTGAGTCAGAAAAAATTGCCGTACCCACAGCTCCGGCTTTCCAGAAGGAGTGGGAGTCTGTTCCGGGCACATCCGGCTCAAAATCGTGACCGTCATGCTTGACTGCTGCGACCTTCAGTCCCTGATTTTGAAGAAGCGGAATCAGCTTCTGGATCAGGGTGGTCTTGCCGGAATTCTTCACTCCGCAGACAGCCAGAATCAAAGGTTTCTTTTTCATGGATATACTCCCTAATCCTCTGGCTTTGGAGCAATGGTTTCCGGTACCGACGGCTGAGTGGTTTCAGAGGTTTCAGCCATTTCCGGCGCAGAGGTCTTCTCCTCTGCCGTCGTCTCTCTGGATGATTCCTCTTCCTGAGAGGCCTCCGTTTTGGAGGCTGAGCTGCTTTCTGAAAGTGAGCTGTTTTCCTTTTTGCTCTCTGTGTCACCTTTGCTTTCCTCTGGAACAAGTTCCATGCCGGAGCCGGGAATGTAATCATCCGGCATACCGTCTATTGCCGCTGCGCTTGTTGTCTCCGCCATTTGAGTTTCCTCAGGCTTTAATACCGCTCCGCTGGTATTTCTTCGAATCACAGGAGCATGTCCCTTGTAGGTTTTGGAGTGATCCTCTGTCCGCTCGATTTCTTTTCCATTCTGATAGACCACTTTATAAGTAACCCACCGGCTTCCCTTTGTTCCGGCACTTTTTACAATCTCCTGTCCCGGCTCCAGCGTTGGATCCTCCTCATATACGGGGGGCAAAAGCTCCATCTCTTCTACTTTTTCCGAATCCAGATCCCAGGTAATTCCCTCTTCCAGAACAGGAAGTCCGTAAATCGAAACAGAAGCCTTTTGGTTGGAATAGCTGGCACGGATTCCAATCGGTCCTTTGGAAGTATTGACAAAGCGAAAATCCGGTTCCTCCCAGCTGATCGTTGCGTCCTGCCCTGGAGTCACATAGTTCGGCTCAAAGGTATGGGAACGGCGAAAGGTGATTTTCATACCGGACTGGAAAACCACTTTATAAAGAGTACTGGAAATCTGGCAGACTCCGCCGCCCACCTCCTGAACCACTGCACCGCTGTTATAAGCAGCGGCAGCCTGATAGCCCTTTTCCTCTGTACGCTGACCAATTACCTGATTAAAGGAAAACTCTTCTCCCGGCTGAAGAATCGTACCATTAAGCGCCTGAGCAGCCAGACGGACATTGGTGTTGCGCTTTGCATTGCTGGTGGTTTCTGTTGTAAAGGAAGCCAGTGTTTTGTACTTTTCTTTTGCTTCTGCCTTTGTTACTTCTGCAGGAACCTGGGAAGTTTCAGCCGGAATGACAGCATCATAATCACGATTTTTCACAGCTTCCAGAATGTCTTCTGCCAGCTTTTCCTGGTTGAGTGCTGTTCCCGGAAGGCTTTCTCCAAATACAAAGCTTCCTGTTTGAATATCAAAGCTTTCCGGTCCGCTGTTTTTCGGTGCAGTATCCCACAGGTCTGCGCAGGCTGAGGCCTCTTTTGCCGCCAGCTCTTCCAGATTTTCCATATCAACCGTATATTCTCCCGGCTCCTCCTGGGTACAAATGGTATCCAGCAGCTTTTCAGCCTGAATCTGATAAAGATTGGAAACGGGATAGGTTTTCTCTCCCAGTGTTACTGACATGCTCCAGGGGGTATGATTCAAAATGGTTTCTAATGCCTTCTGACGATTCATACCCTTTACGGAAATACCATCTACTACGGTTTTTTCTTCAATGACAATATTTTCTGCGGCGATCTCTGTTTCTATGGACTGCTTTTTCCCCTGACTGCGCATATGCACGATGGCTGCTGTTCCGGTACCCAAAAGCAGCAGAGCGGCTGCGCCCCAGCAAAGGAGAATCCGTTTTCTTCGTTTCCGTTCCCGTTCAAGCCGTTTCAGCCGGGCATAGGGATCTCTGGACGAATACGGACGTTCTGAATGCTTCATATCCTGTTTCCTCTCTTTCCATGCTGATTTTTTGCAGAAAAGGGACATGTCCGCAATACAGACATGTCCTATTATGAAAGTCAGCAATCATTCATATATGTATGATACGAATTATATAAAAGGAACCTTTTTCTGTCAATATAGAATCCCAAAAGTGAACCATCTAAAGCCAGTGAAATTGCTGCAGCCCTATTTCAGAGGCTAGAGTAAATGACGGATCGGAATAATAATTACCCGCAGTACGCTGTAAATCAGCTTTTTCTGCCACTCCTGAGGAGGAATCTGGTACTGAGAGCCGTTCTGCAGAGAGCCGTCCGGGTGCATATGGCGGCAACTTTCCTTCATCTGTCCAATCTGCTCACGAAGCTGGGCATTAATTTCGGGACTGTCAATCACCAGCATCAGTTCCGTATCCAGATAAACGCTTCTCATATCGAAATTGCAGGAGCCTACAATACTGATTCTATCATCTGCCAGAACAGTTTTTGTATGCTGGGCCTGTTTTCCCAGATACTCATAAATATGAACGCCTGTATCCCGGATTTTCTTTTTCTGGTTCAGATAATCGGTACATCCAAAGGGATTGGTTCCATTTTCCACAGCATTAATCAGGATTTCTGTGGAGACTCCTGAATCAGTTACAGCTTTCAGATCCTGATACATTTTTTTGCTGGAGATAATGTAGGGAGTCTGTACCTGGACATCTGATGCCTGCTTCATCTCCTCAATCATTCTGTCCCAAATCCAGGGCTCCTTGTTTTTGGGCTCTATGGAATTGGTACACAGTTCAATTCTGTTTGTCTCTGTGGTTTCCAGTTCCCAGTCTGTAGGTGTGAAGGCTTCCGGATACCTCTGCTTTAACTGCTGGTAGTGAGCCTCCAGATTGCCTCCTTTTCCCTTCTTCCTGAAAAGCCTGCTGTCTGGAAGGTTCCATATGCGCTCAAAATAATTCTGCAGCTGGCATAAGGACTCTCCTTTTCCGGGAACTGTTTCATAAACAAGAATATCCCGGTCCTCGTTGTAAAATTCCTCGTAGCATCCAAGAAAACGGTTGTCTGTATTTCTTCCGCCCAGTATGTAGCCCCAGTTATCAGCAATCAGATATTTGTCGTGCATCCGATAATTGATTTTCCATGGAGTCAAAAAATTGATGGGATTATAAAAACGTGCCTCTACATTTTCATGAGAGGCCAACTGACGGAAATTGTCGCTGCCGGATAAAAACAGACCGGCATTGATGCCATCTACCAGAATCTGCACCTTCACGCCCCGGTTGGCTGCATTCCAGAGAGCAGCCATCATATCCTGGCCTCCGCTCTCATCCCGGAAATCAAAGGTAGTCAGCACAAGGCTTTCCTGAGCCTCTTCTACCAGGCGTAGCCGCCATAAAAGGGCATCCAGGTTCGTATCTACACTGCGTGCTCTTTCCTTTGCAAAGCCTTCCTCATCGGTTTTGACTGTATGAAAGGCTTCTCTCGCCGCCGCATCCGTTGTTTTGTGAAACAGCGGAGGAACCAGCAGACATACAGCCAGATAAATCAGGTAGAAAAAAACAGCCAGTCCCACATACTTGATGATCCGTTTTACCATTTACACGCCATCTCCGTTTCCTTTGTATTCGATTTCCAGAATCTGATTTCCGGCATTTAAATTACTTCTATTGTAACATAGAAACCTTCTGTTTATTAGATCTGGAAATGATAATATTCTAAATAAAAAATGAAATTTTTCTAATCATACATCTCAAACGTACAATTCCAGGCGCATAGAAAAACAGACCTGCCGGAAAGCAGGCCTGTTCGCTGAAATGTTTTTATTATTTAATTACAATTGCCTGAGACAGATGACGGGGAGTATCTGCATTCAGTCCCTTCTTTTCTGCCAGATAATATCCCATGGTCTGACCGATGAAGCCGATCATAGCTGCATTCTGCAGACTGTCGTAGCCGTAAGGCATATCCAGAGTATAGTCAACATCCTTGAAGTTCTCAGAAGCGTTATTGCCGATAGCCAGAATGGTTGCGCCATATTCCTTCATCTGGGTCATCAGCTTTACATCTCCATCAACGGTTTCTTCGTTGCTGAGAAGAATGATCATGGTATTTTCATCTACCAGGCTCATCGGTCCGTGACGGTACTCCAGGCTGTAATATGCTTCAGAATTGCTCAGGCTCATTTCTTTCATCTTGTTCATGCACTCGTTGGCAATTCCGTAGTTGATGCCCTGTCCCAGAGTAATAAACAGATTCAGCTCCGGATGCTCTGCAACAATTTTCTTTGCCATCTCATCGCTGAGCTTTAAGAACTCCTCAGACTGAGCAGCGTAGTCTGCCATAGCCTCGATTTTTTCTTTCTTTCCGCCTGCATAGAAAGCCAGAACTACAGACAGATAAATCATGCTGGTGAAGGAACGGGTCATAATTACGCTGTCTTCTGCAGTTTCCGGAGAAAGAATCATATAATCGTTGTACTTGGCGCTGTCAGCATCGCAGGTGATTGCCAGAGATTTTACGCCTGGGAAGCTGCGTACCTTATCAATAGCCATACGTACTTCGGTTGTATAGCTCTTACGGGTAATCGGAAGAACCAGGACCTTTTTGCCGTTTCCAACATAAGTCTCCGGGAAGTAGTACAGCTCAGAGCAGCACATTCCCTTAGCCGGGATCTTGGTGCAGGATGCAAATGCGTGAGCAGCAGCCTGTGCCAGATACAGGGAGGTTCCGCAGCCGGTAAAGATCAGCTCGTCATACTCCTCTGCAAATACCTGATCCAGAACCTTGTAAATATCTTCCAGGGTATTGTTGATTGCCTGGAAGGACTGGGGCTGTCCGTAAATCTCTTTGTAGGTAAGTTCGCTGTTTTTCATAGTCTTTCATTTCCTTTCTTTTTGTTTTGTATTCTGAATGATAATGCTGAATTGTTACTCGAAATTATTTTACACGTCCCTCAGAGCCGGCCAGACGGATGATCTTTCTTACATCCTCCTGCAGCTTCTCATTGGCAAACTGAGACAGCTTCCAGGAATGACCCTGATGATTCATGGTCTTTAAGCCCTCTTCATAATGCTCTACATATTTGTAGCGGATTTCTGTACCGAAGTTGATCTTGGCAACGCCCAGCTTAATGGCATCCTTAATGATCTCTTCTTTCATTCCGGTACAGCCGTGAAGAACCAGCGGAATATCTGTGAATTTACGCACAGCCTCCAGAACCTCCAGATGAATATCCGGCTCGCCCTTGTAGTAGCCATGTGCATTTCCAATTCCAATTGCAAGAGAATCCGGCTGACAGAGGCTTAAGAACCGGCGAACCTCCTCCGGATCCACAATATTTTTATTTTCCATTACGGTTCCCATGTTGTCCAGACGAAGCAGCTCTCCGATCTCTGCCTCAACCGGTACGTTGAAACATTTTGCAACCTTTAAAACTTCATTTGTCATTGCAGCATTTTCTTCAACCGGCTTTGTGGAACCGTCAATCATTAAGGAAGTGAAGCCCAGCTTTAATGCTTCCATGCAGATATCAAAGCCGTCGCCGTGATCCAGGTGAATTGCCACAGGAACGGATACCTTAGATGCGCACCACTTGCAGACATTTACAAACCAGTCATGTCCGGAATATGCGCCTGTGCTCACATAATGAGCCAGCATAATCGGGGAACCCAGATCCTCAGCCGCCTTGCAGACTGCCCAGATAATGTCATAGTTTCCGCCCTGGGTGTTGATGGCGGGTACTGCGTAGCCATTTGCCGCTGCCTGCTGAAGCATTTCCTTACTTGTTGTAAGCATAATCATTTCCTCCATACATTGTAATATAGTTTTTTGTGAAACCTTTATTTTTACACAGATATATCTGTGCAAAGAATCATTATCCTATGTACACTCGTATGTACATAGACCAAAAGGAAATGAGCAATGGTTTGCTCATAAGGTACTTTCCCTTTCAATCAATACCGTATCAAAATCAACATTCTCCGGCTGCTGTCCGTTCATCATCTGGGACAGCATATCAATCGCCGTTTTTGCAATCTCCTTCTGCTGAAATCCCAGGGTAGAAAGCTTGGGCGAACAAAGCCGGCTAATGCTGGAATCATCAAAACCGATGATGCGAATATCCTCCGGAACCCGAAGTCCTACCTGCTGAGCTGTAGTCATGGCAATGCAGGCCAGGGTATCATTCCGTCCGAAAATGCCATCCGCTGCCTTTCCCTTTCGAAAACGCTCCCTCAGCTCCTCTTCCAGCTCTTCCTGACTTCGGCAGCCGCAGACAATATTGTCCGGTCCTACCGAAAAGCCACTTTCCTTCATCTCGTCTACAAAGCCGCTGAACCGCATATCGTCTGCCGGACTTACATGGCCTCTGGCGCTGATTCTGTCTACATAAACAATATTTCTGCAGCCCTTTTCCATAAGATGGCGGACTGCCTTTCTGGCTCCTGTATACAGCCCTGTTTCCATAAGAGCTGCATGCTCCATGGGTTTTAAATGCAGCCGTCTGCGGAATACCACTACAGGAATTCCAGCCTGGGAAAGCTGGCTTACATACTCCTCCGGAAAGCTGGCAGAGCTGACAATAATGCCGTCATACTGCCTGCTGATCACCTGGGAGACAAACTCCGGTGTATTCCTGTTGGCACACAGAGAAATCAGATATCCAGCTTCATAGGCATACTGATCCATAGCGCTGACAATGCTGCTGAAGTACTCATTGGTAATGTGGTCGGCAATAAACAGAATCTGATTGCTCTTCTTTCCCTTCAGCGCCCGGGCCATATTGTTGGGCCGGTAGTTGAGAGCACGGATAGCCTCCTCAACTCTTTGCCGCTTTTCCTTCGCCACGTATCGGTTGTTATTGACAACATAGGATACGATGGTTTCGCTGACACCGGCTGCTTTTGCCACATCAGCTCTTGTCACCCGCTCTCTGGAAGTTTCCATAAGCTTCATCCTCTTTCTCGATATACACTCGTGTGTACTTGTTAAAGAATACAATAGAAATACATTGTTGTCAAGGGTATTTCGTGAAAAACTAAAAAGATTTTTCCTGAATTTCTTTTTCTCCAGATCTGTCCTCCGGATGGACATGAATCATAATATCTTTCATGGACGGAAAGTCTTTTATCACCTGATTATGAACGTTTTCCGCAATGGCATGAGCCTCTCTCAGAGACTTGTTTCCGTCCACCCGGATTTCCAGATCTGCATAAACCCGATTTCCGAACATTCTGGTGTGAAGCATATCAATCCCAAGAACCTCCTGCTGCATAAGAATAAAATCCGAGAGTTTTTTCTCATAAAAATCTCCGCAGGAGGTATCCAGCATTTTTTTTACGGAATCCTTTAAAACGTCAAAGGCAACCTTTAAAATAAACAGGCAGATCACCACGCTGGCCACAGCATCCAGAACAGGAAACCCCAGCATGGCGCCTCCAATTCCCAGAAGAGAGCCCACAGAAGAAAGGGCATCGGAACGGTGATGCCATGCATCTGCCAGAAAAGCCGCAGAGTTTAACAATCTTGCATAGTAACGGGTGTACCAGAACATAGCCTCCTTTGAAAAAATAGAAATCACTGCTGCCCAGAGGGCAATCGGTCCCGGAATCACAGCAGATTCCGATGTTGTCATAATGATATGTTTGATCCCTTTTGTTCCAATTCCAAGTCCGGTAAGCATCAGAACCATACCAAGAATCAGAGCAGCCATACACTCCATCCGCTCGTGGCCGTAGGGGTGCTCTTTATCTGCATTTTTTTTGGCAAGCCGCACACCGAAACAGGCAACAACTGTGGTAAATACGTCTGAGGCTGAATGAATCGCATCGGAAACCATGGCTCCGGAGTGACCACAGATTCCAGCCGCCAATTTAAAACTGCTTAAAATAATATTTCCAATAATTCCTACCAGAGAAAGTTTTCGAATTACATAGGCTTCCTCTGACATACGGGACAGGTTTTTTCTCACGGACAGAACCTCCGCTATTCCAAAGATACTGCTTTACTTTCAGAATATTCCGGAAAGAAGAAATGTTGCTGATACAGAGAATAAAAAACAGGCTCTGAAAATCTTAGATTTCTAAAGCCTGTTCATCCTGTGCAGGGAAAATCTTAGCCCTCTGTAAGATAGTTCTTTAATGTTTCAAGATCCATTCCGTCGATACCAAAATCCTCCAGAGAATGTCCCATTTCCCAGCAGTCATTTTCTAAAATAACAGTGCCCATATTTACCATACTGTCCATAATCGGAGTATTTACGCCCAAAGCATGACCAAGCTTTGCCCAGGATGCGATTCCAAAGGGAATATCTTCGGAGTAATAGCGGTTCTTTACGTCTGCCGGTCCTTTTATCTTTGCAAAGTTCGGATCCGCAGAGATGGCCTCCTGGATATCATCTGTCTGAACAGCTCCTCCAATTCCATGAGCAGCGATATCTGCCTGATAACCGAACTTCTCCAAAAGAGCAATCCTTTCTTTATCGATAGCATCGGTCGCTCTTGCAACACAGGGAGTAAAGCCCTCCGTGTAAAAATAGAATTCGCCCTTTGCCAATTCAATGCGCCCTGCATTTAAAATACATCCGGGAACATGGATAATCGGATTCAGGCTGGAAAGTCCGCAGGCAATCACGCTTTCTACCGGTTCAATTCCCTCAAACAGACCTTCTAATTCTGCCATAGTCTCTTCTGTTCTGGAGGATGGCATAACACCGATTTTAAGGGGATTAAAACGGCTCATAATAAGAGATTGACCAGGACCGGTCAGTCTTGTTGCATATGGAAGCGTATGGGATTCTGCAACAACAACGTCCTGGATATTCTTTTTCTTGAATTCTTTCCAGAAAATCAGACTTCCAAAGGTTCCCGGGAGAACCAGAACAATCTGTCCCGGTTTTATCACCTCTGCCAGCTTTTGTGCATAGCTGCTGTGCGCAAAAGAGGGAACTGCCACCAGAATCAATTTTACATCAGCAATCGCTTCCTGCAAATCGGTGGTTACCATTGCCACATGGACCTCACCGCTGCCGCAGGCACCTTTTAACTCAATGGTTTTTGTGTCAAACACCTTCTGCATATTGGGAGCAAAACGGGCATCCTCATACATATGTACCTCGTATCCGCGCAAGGTCAAATCTGCCGCTGCTGCATGAGCTCCGTTTCCGCCGCCTAAGACCGCTACTTTTTTTGCCATGATGGTTCCTCCTTCATTCCAGTAAATTGATAGTTTCATTATAGCACAAATTTTCTGAAATTAACAGAAAATAGGAATGCATATATTCACATTTTGATGTGAAACATATCAATATCGAGAACCTTCTGCTGAATTTAGAATAAAATCCTAAAGCCTGTCCAGAATTTCTTTTCTCTTGGAATCATATTCCTCTTGAGTAATTAAGCCCTGGTGATATAGGGATTCTAATTTTATAAGCTTGTCTTCGATATTTTCCTGGGATGGCTCTGCAGATGTTTCACTATCTTCTTCAACCACAATTTCATGTGTTGCCATCCCTTTTTCTGTAAATGCATTTTTATAGTGAAAAAATACACCGAAGCCAGCCATAACAGTCCATAAAATCCCAAAAAGCCCAAACATCGGAATCACAATTGTAATTCCTAATATTACAAATAAAATTCCAACAACAAATCCTAACATGGACTGTGTCTTTCCAGGTTTTACTTTTATATTTCTGTTTTTCATAAAAGAACCTCCTTATATAATTTTTTAAGTCTGTCCCATCTCAAAATTTACTATTTGAATAAGTCAATAATCCACCTTACGCGTCCTCCCATATGGAATAAACGAAAACCAAAGAGCCGTATTGGTGCGATCTTTTTTGGGAACAAAATTTCTTTTATTTTTTTAGTCCTTTCGGTTCTCATCTTATACCTCCAATTCAAATTGAGAAAACAGCCAATCGCTGATGATATGGTAATAAAATTTTACCATAAAACGCAAAAAAACGCCAGAAACCTATTGGTTTCCAGCGTTTTTTTCTTTATGTGTATCTTCCTGCATCGCGGGCAGAAAGCATCCCTCATATTCGCTTGGTCAGTTCAGGATTACTTACCCATCTGAGCAGCAACCTCAGCTGCGAAGTCCTCGTTCTTCTTCTCCATACCTTCACCGGTCTCGAAACGAACAAATTTCTTAACAGCAACCTTAGCACCGTTTGCCTTAGCAACCTCAGCAACGTACTGAGCAACGGACTGCTTGCCGTCCTCTGCCTTTACATAAACCTGATCCAGCAGGCAGATTTCCTTCATCTCTTTGTTGATACGGCCCTGAATCATGCCCTGAATAACCTTCTCCGGCTTGGAAGCTTCCTTCGGATCGTTCTGGATCTGAGCCAGCAGGATGCTCTTCTCATGCTCGATGAAATCAGCGCTTACTTCATCACGGCTGGTGTACATGGGCTTTAATGCTGCAGCCTGCATAGCTACATTCTTAGCCATCTCTTTGATTGCATCGTTTACAACGTCAGTCTCAACGTCTACCAGAACGCCGATCTTGCCGCCTGCATGAATGTAGGAAGCAACGAAACCGTTCTGCTCCTCAACCTGCTCAAAACGACGGATGTTCATGTTCTCACCAATAATGGAAATCTGAGAAGACAGAGCCTCTTTTACAGTCAGAGTCTCGTCCTTTGCCCACTTCTCAGCGAAGAACTCGTCCATATCTTTTGCAGAAGTGGTCAGAGCCTGTGCTGCTACATCTGCAACGTAAGCCTGGAATTTTGCATTCTTAGCTACGAAGTCAGTCTCTGCGTTTACTTCAACGACAACAGCCTTCTTACCGTCTTCGGTAATAGCGGTATCAACGATACCCTCAGCAGCGATACGTCCAGCCTTCTTTGCTGCGCCAGCCAGTCCCTTTTCTCTCAGGAACTCTACGGCCTTGTCCATATCACCCTCGGTAGCTGCAAGAGCCTTTTTGCAATCCATCATGCCGGCTCCGGTCATTTCTCTTAATTCTTTTACCATTGCTGCAGTAACTGCCATTGTTTTTTCCTCCATGATTGTTATTCAGCCTGCGCAATGATACGCAGGCTGAAATATTTTTCTAATTAAGCCTCTTCGGTTTCCTCTTCAGCACCAAACTCTTCAGCGAAGTCAGCGCCAGCCTCACCCTGATTTGCCTCAATAACAGCGTCTGCCATCTTAGCAACGATCAGCTTAACGGCTCTGATAGCATCATCGTTACCCGGAATTACATAATCCAGTTCTTCCGGATCACAGTTGGTATCTGCGATACCGATTAACGGAATACCCAGGGTATGAGCTTCCTGTACGCAGATTCTTTCCTTCTTCGGATCTACAATGAAAATAGCATCCGGAAGCTTCTTCATCTCTTTGATTCCGCCCAGGTTCTTCTCCAGCTTCTCCCACTCTTTCTTCAGTGCGATAACTTCCTTCTTCGGCAGTACGTCAAAGGTTCCGTCCTCGGACATAGCCTCGATCTCTTTCAGTCTGTTGATACGGCTCTGAATGGTCTTGAAGTTGGTCAGCATACCGCCCAGCCATCTCTCGTTTACATAGTACATACCGCAACGCTCTGCCTCAGTCTTAATAGCATCCTGAGCCTGCTTCTTGGTACCTACAAACAGGATGGTGCCGCCGTTGGCAGCGATCTCGGATACTGCATTGTAAGCCTCATCTACCTTGCCAACAGATTTCTGCAGGTCAATGATGTAGATGCCGTTTCTCTCGGTGTAGATGTACGGAGCCATCTTGGGGTTCCATCTTCTGGTCTGGTGTCCGAAATGAACACCTGCTTCTAACAGCTGCTTCATAGAAATAACGCTCATGTTTCTTACCTCCAATTGGTTTTTACTTCCGCCTGCCTCTTGTGCTTCCTTCGGGACCTGGACCCAGGCACCGCCGTCAGAATCAGCAGACGTGATTTTTATCAGCCTTTTTATCCTACCATATCTTCCATGGTTTGACAAGAGGGGATTTTGAATTTTTCTAGATTTCCGCGTCCATTCAGCTATGTAAGGATTCAGACAGGAAAGAGCGTTGAGATCTTATAAAAACTACGCCCGAAATCAGAAAGCGAATGGAGACATTCTGATCCCGGGCGCAGGAGTTTAAGCATTATTTATCTGCCTTGATATTTTTCAGTTCATCGAATACTACATCATTCAGTACCTTAATATAGGTTCCCTTCATACCGGAGGAGCGTGATTCAATCACGCCGGCACTTTCAAATTTTCTAAGGGCGTTTACAATAACGGAACGGGTAATTCCCACCCGGTCTGCAATCTTAGAAGCGACAAGAATGCCTTCATTACCGTCTAACTCCTCAAAAATATGAGTAATAGCTTCCAGCTCAGAGAAAGACAGGGTGCTGATTGCGGACTTGACAATCTGAACCTTTCGAATCTCTTCGGCATTTTCTTCATTGACGGAACGCATCATTTCCAGTCCAACAACAGTAGTTCCGTACTCACTCAAAATAATATCATCAATATCATACTGCTCGTCACACTTATAAATAAACAGGGTGCCAAGCCGCTCTCCTGCAATATCAATCGGAGTGATAATTGCCTGATATTTTTTCACATATTCCTCTGCAAAGCCCAGAGTCGCCAGGTTGACGTTCTCCTTTGTAGAAAGAATGCTTAAAAGACGTTCGTTAAACATTGGATCTACAAATCCGCCTACCTGATCCTCTACCAGCTCTTCAATCTCATCCACTCCGGGACACAGGCCTACGCCAAGAACCTTTCCTTTTCGGCTGATTACCAGAATATTCGAACAGAGAATATCGCTCAGCACTTTACAAATGTCATTGAATACAACTTTGTGTGAATTATTATTGTGTAATAATTTGTTTATTTTTCTAGTTTTGTCCAAAAGCTGTACACTCATATCGAAAAACCTCCTCAATTATTTGACTGCCTTCGTTCAATCGTACTACACTAAGTAAATATTAACACGATTCGCCAATAATAACAATAGTTTTTCGATTTATTTTGACTATTTTAATTATTAGATTATTTATCTTTTAAATTCATACTATATCCGCACTGTTCATCGGAACAGAGGAGGCGATTTCCCTTTTCTACCATATAGCTTCCACACTTAGGACATTTTTCAGATGACGGCTTCTGCCAGGACATAAAATCACAGTCAGGGTTGTTTTCGCAGCCATAATACCGGCGGCCCTTTTTTGTCTTTTTAATTACGATATCTTTTCCGCATTTGGGACAGGATACACCAATTTTCTCCAGATAGGGCTTTGTGTTCTTACAGTCCGGAAATCCGGGGCAGGCCAGGAATTTTCCATGGGGGCCATATTTTACAACCATATTCCGTCCGCAGACATCACAGATAACATCTGTTACCTCATCGGCAATTTTAATGGATTCCAGCGTCTTTTCCGCAGTTTTTACCGCCTCATCCAGATCCGGATAGAAATTGCGGACAATGGTCTTCCATTTTACCGTTCCATCAGCTACCTTATCCAGCAAAAGCTCCATATTAGCCGTAAAGCTGATATCTACAATACTCGGGAAGCAATGCTTCATGATGCCGTTGACTGCCTCTCCCAGTTCCGTTACATAAATATTTTTATTTTCCTTTGTTACATAACGTCTTGCCAGAATGGTTGTAATTGTCGGCGCATAGGTACTGGGACGACCGATTCCCTGCTCCTCCAGAGCCTTTACAAGAGATGCTTCTGTATAATGAGCCGGCGGCTGGGTGAAGTGCTGGCTGGGCTCCAGTTCCTGAAGCTCCAGGACATCTCCCTGCTCCAGCTTGCCAAGCAGCATATTGCTCTCCTCTTTTTCATCATCCTGAACGTAAACGGACATAAAGCCGTCAAAGGACAGACGTGAAGCAGAAAGCGTAAACAGATAATCTCCTGCTCCTACCTTCACAGAGGTGGTGTCATAAACAGCTGGCTGCATTCTGCTGGCTGTAAACCGTTTCCAGATCAGCTGGTAAAGACGGAACTGATCCCTCTGCAGAGATTCTTTTACCAGAGTTGGTGTCAGAGAAATATCAGTCGGACGGATTGCCTCATGAGCATCCTGGATCTTGCCGCTGTTTTTTCTGGACTGCTCTGTCTGCAGTACATACTGCTGACCATACTGTTCTTCAATATACTGTCTGGCTGCCAGATCCGCTTCTTCCGCAATTCTGGTAGAGTCTGTACGCAGATACGTAATCAGACCAATGGTTCCATGACCCTTGACATCTACACCTTCATAAAGCTGCTGAGCCAGACGCATGGTTTTCTGAGTGGAAAAATTCAAAACCTTTGATGCTTCCTGCTGCAGGGTACTGGTAGTAAAGGGAATCGGCGGCTTCTTTGTTCTCTGGCCGTTTTTCACATCCTCTACCAGATACTGACAGCTTTCCAGGCCCTTTAAAATCTCGTCCAGCTCCTGTCTGCTGTGAATCGCTGCTTTTTCTGTTCTGGTTCCGTAGAACTTTGCATGAAGTGCTTTTTTTCCGCCCTTCTGGAGAAGCTGTGCTTCCAGATTCCAGTATTCCTCCGGGATAAAAGCACTGATTTCATCCTCACGATCGCAAATCATGCGCAGAGCCACAGACTGAACACGGCCGGCGCTCAACCCTCTCTTTACCTTAGCCCACAGAAGCGGGCTGATGCTGTATCCTACCATCCGGTCCAGAATTCTGCGCGTCTGCTGAGCATCAACCAAATTCATATCCAGTTCTCTTGGATTCTTCAAAGATGCTTTCACTGCATTTTTTGTAATCTCATTAAAGCTGATTCGGTAAACCTTTTTATCCTTGGCCTCATCCAGCTTCAGAGCTTTTGTCAAATGCCAGGAAATTGCCTCTCCTTCCCGGTCAGGGTCCGTTGCCAGATAGATTTTATCAGCCTTCTTTACTTCTTTGCGAAGCTTTGCAAGAATATCTCCTTTGCCACGGATCGTTATATATTTGGGTTCGTAATCATTTTCCGCATCAATGCCCATGGTGCTTTTGGGAAGATCACGAACATGACCATTTGAAGCATCTACCACATAAGTAGACCCAAGAAACTTACGAATTGTCTTTACTTTTGCAGGTGATTCCACAATAACTAAATTGTTTGCCATAGCCACTCCTAAATGTGAAACATTAGTAACAGTTCAGCCTTGTATCTTCTTGCCCGCTTACAGCGAACAAGAAGCTTTAGACGTCCGCTTTATGTGGATTCAAGCATCAAAACTCTTATGAAAGCATACTTTCAACGAGTTTTCCTGACTGAATCCCCGCAAGGCTGAACTGTTACAAACATTATAATTGTTTTCCATAATAGTGATTTGCAGACCGATAGGCATAACCGCCCAGTTCAAGCTCCATTAAAGCAGCCATACATTCGCTGAGAGGAAGTCCTGTTTCAGACAGGATCACATCTATGTGCTTCGGTTTGAAATCCAAGCAACTATACACCATTTTTTCTTTCTTGGCAAGTCCATTTACATCTTTTTCATACATAATTAATGTTTTTTTGTATTTTAATCCTAAATACTCCAAAATATCATTGGGCAATATTGCCATATGAGCCCCTTGCTGAATCAGCTGATTGCATCCTTTACTCAGCGGATCCGTCACCCGCCCTGGAACAGCAAATATCTCCCTTCCCTGGTTCAGTCCCAGCTCTGCAGTAATAAGAGAACCGCTTTTTTCCCTGGCCTCCACTACTAACACCGCATCAGCCAGACCGCTGATCAGCCTGTTTCTCATGGGAAAATTTCTGGGACGCGGCGGCTCCCCCATAGGAAACTCAGAAAGGATTCCTCCCTGTTCTTTCATTCTTTCAAAAAGTCTGTAGTGCTCTGGCGGATAGCACTGATTGATTCCGCATCCCAGCACTCCAAAGGTCGGCTGCCCTGCTTTCAGAGCGCCTCTGTGAGCTGCTCCGTCAATTCCTGCAGCCAGGCCGCTGATAATCTGAACGCCTTCTGCAGCCAGGGCTTTGGCAAAGGCTTCCGCAATCTGCTCTCCATAAGAAGAACAGCCTCTGGCCCCTACAACAGCCACAGAAGGCTTATCATCTGATGGCAGTGCTCCATACAGAAAAAGCCCCATCGGATAATCGCTGATTTCCAAAAGCCGCTGAGGGTATTCCAAATCCAGGGGAGTCACAAACCGGATTCGTTTATCTCCCATCCGATTATATGCACTGCTGCATCTGGAAAACTCTTTTTTCCACTGCAAAATCCCCTTTTTCTGGGCAGGAGTCAGAATCTGCGCCTTCTCCAACGCTGTTTCTTCTATATTAATAAGTTCCTGATAACTGCCAAAATAACTTCCCAGCTTTCGAATCGAGACAGCGCCCAGACAGGGACAGCAGCACAGCCAATATAAAGCCCGTTTTTCTTCTGCGTTTCTTTCTTTCATCACGATTCTTCTCTCCCCCAATACCGTTCTTCCAGATCCCGATATCCGACTGCCTCAATAAGATGATGTTTCTGAATCTGTTCCTGACCATCCAGATCCGCAATGGTACGGGCTACCCGAAGCAGCTTCTGACAGCCTCTGGCACTCAGGTCAAGTCGTTGAAAGACCATCTGTAAAAATGTTTCTTCCTGATCTCCCAGACGGCAGAAGTGACGGATTTCCCGATTTCCCATCTCGCTGTTAAAAATAATTCCCATTCCTGCAAACCGTTTTTCCTGAATCCTTCTTGCTTTTTCCACCCTCTCTCGAATAGCCGCCGAAGATTCGTTGATTTCCTGCCGGCGGATTTCCTGATAGGAAACCGGCGCTGCTTCTACACACAGATCAATCCTGTCTAAAAGAGGCCGTGATATTTTTCCAAGATATTTTCTCACCTGCAGCTCTGAGCAGGTACACCTCTGCCGATCCGGATAATAGCCGCAAGGGCATGGATTCAGCGCAGCTGCCAGCATAAAATGCGCCGGAAATTCATAGGTTCCCTGTACTCTGGCTACCGTAACCTTCCTGTCCTCCATAGGCTGGCGAAGAATTTCCAGTGTCCTTTTTTCAAATTCCGGAAGCTCATCAAGAAACAGGACGCCTCGGGAAGCCAGGGAAATCTCACCTGGACGGGGAATCATCCCGCCGCCTGTCAGAGCCTGTGCGCTGATCGTATGGTGGGGAGCACGAAACGGACGTTCCCGCATCAGCGCTCTTCCCTGAGGAAGCAGCCCGCAGATACTATATACCTGAGATACCTCCAGCTGCTCTGCCTGTGTAAGTTCTGGCATAATCGTCGGAATTCTTCGGGCAATCATGCTTTTTCCGCTGCCTGGAGGACCAATATACAAAATATTGTGAAATCCGGCCACTGCCACCTCCGTTGCCCGTCTCACCAGCTTCTGCCCATTGACCTCTGAAAAATCCACAGCATAGACACTCTCCTCAATCGCTTCTGTTCCGCGGATGGACGACTTTATCTGCTCCGGGCAATTCAGAAGCTCCACCAGGCTGCCGATACTGCTGACTTTTATAATTTCTATCTGTTCTACTGCCAATCCTTCTGAAATATTTTCCTCTGCCAGAAAGCATCTGCGCATACCAGCCTGACGCATAGCCAAAACCATAGACAGTACGCCTCTCACTGGCTTGATTCTTCCGTCAAGGCCCAGTTCACCCAGGAATGCCGAGTCTTTCAAAAGCGTTGGCTCCACCACTCCATAAGAGGCCAGAACTGCAACTGCAACCGGCAAATCGCAGCCAGTTCCGTCCTTTCGCACATTGGCTGGTGAAAGATTCACAGTTACTCGCATAGAGGGAAGACGAAATCCGGAATTGCGAATCCCGGTTCTGACCCTCTCTTCTGCCTCCTTTACCTCAGAAGCCAGATATCCTACCATGTGAAAAGAAGGCAGCCCTGGACTGACATCTGCCTCCACCTGCACGACATAGCCCTCCATTCCGGACAGACCGCCGCTGTATACTCTGCTGAACAATAAAAGCCTCCTTACCTACATTCTGCTGTGCAGCTTTGCAGCACTTGTTACTTATTATGGAATCACAGGAATATTTTTACTGGAAAAAATACGAAGTGTACGAAAATCTCAGATTCATGAAGATACTATTACTATAGCCTGAGCAGGAAAAATATGCAAGGGAAATCGTTCGACAAAAAACGCCTTTTGTAAGTGTTCCTTCTGTCTTGAAAATGCATCAGCCGCAAACAAATGGAGCTGTACACGCTTTTTGCGTATACAGCCCCTGCTGCGTAATATTTGTTTTGTTCTTGCTTCCTAGTTCATTACTTCAGGAAAGCGCCAAACAGAATACTTGCAATAATCAGCACGATACCTCCGCCTAAACGGGAAGACAGCTGTGCATATGCAATCAGACCCATACGATCACAGGCACCAAGTACTGCCAGGTCTCCGGAACCGCCGCGGTTTGCCATACACAAACCAGCAGTAATTGCAGAGTCGATGGGGAAGAAGCCAACCAGGTATCCCACAAGAGCGGAACCGATAATTGCTCCAATTACAATCGCAAGTGCAATCACGACGTTACCCAGAGTAATTGCCTTAGCCAGCTCAATGATGTTGGTGTCAACGCCTACGCCTACCATAATAATCAGAATCAGGTTTGCAGTAAAGAAGGACTGAAGTTTTTTTGCTGCTGCACGGATGTTCTCGGGTACAATTCCTAATGCTGCAACAAGTGCAACGAAGATAATCATATAAGCAAACTGATGGATTGCTACTCCAAAAATAGTGGGAAGCAGAGTCTTGGCAAAAAGGCGTCCCAGAGCATAAAAACCGATAGCCAGGAAGAATGCGCCGCCCAGGTCTTTCATGGTTACCTTTACTTTTTTATCTTCCGTAGCAAAATCTCCGCCCTTGCGGATCAGCTGTGTTCCGTCACCGGTCCAGCTTGTTTTCTTCTCACCAATCTTTTTCAGGATTGCTGCAGTCAGAATTGCAAAAATATTGGCAATGGTTAAAATGGTAATTGCAAAGGAATAGTAGTTAGCTGCTGCATCTCCGGTAACTGTCTCATAAATCTGGCTTAAGGGAACTGCGCCTGCGCCGTTTCCGCCGCCCATAATCGGACATACATATTTCAGCAGAATGTCAACCGGACTGATACCAAACAGCAGACCTGCTGCAATACCCAGAATACCTGCGCCTAAGAGTCCTCCGAAAATAGCCGGAATATAACCTGCAAAGGAACGAACCAGAAGCTTTCTGTCCAGAGCCAGAATGGAACCGGTGATCAGGAAGATGATGAAGAAAGAAAGGAAATCTGCATCATCCATAATCATAATCATTCCATCTGCGTATTTCTGCGGAATCAGTTTATAGGTAAACAGAAAAGCAGATACCAGGAAGGTCAGAACAAGACCGCCTCCAATATAGCTGTTCCAGAACGGAATTCGCTCACCGATTTCGTTACAAATAAGACCAATGGCAAGCATCAGTGCAAAACAGCCTGCCAAATCTGCGGAAAGAGCTCCTGTTGCTGCTGCTGCAATAACAATTACTGCAATGGCTCCAGCCAGCCACCAGGGCATTCCAAATGTTTTCAGAGTAAATCCTTTGTTTTCAGCCATAAATATAATACCTCCATATATTGGTTTGTCTTCGCTCTGCAAGCAGAGTCTGCTGTATAATCACCCGGCGGTCCCCATCCACCGGGATAATTATTTTATTGTAACTGTGAATTTAAAGCTTAATCCTCAAATTCATATTCCTTAATCTCCCGTACAACATCAATAATGCTTCCGTCACGGGCTTCAATAACACCAACAACTCTGTCGCCAAACTGAACCGGATCCGGCTCTCCCACAATCGAATACGCAATATCCCGCAGCTCTTCAATAGTCTTTAAGGGCAGGTTGGTATCCTTCAGACAGTCAATTAAATCCTGTCTTCTTGGGTTAATGGCTACACCGTAATCAGTAACTACCACATCAACGGTCTCACCTGGTGTGGTTACCGTTGTTACATTGGTACAGATAGCCGGAATTCTTCCCTGCAGAAGCGGTGCAATGACAATGGTGCATTTTGCACCTGCTGCCGTATCCGGATGTCCTCCCTGCGCGCCGGTAATCATACCGTCTGAACCTACTACTACGTTACAGTTAAAGTTTATATCTACCTCAAGAGAGGCCAGAATTACAAAATCCAGCTGATTTACATATGCTCCCTTATTAAAGGGGTTGGCATATTCAGAACCGGAAATCTCAATATGGTTCGGATTCTTTTTAATAGATTCAATCGCTCCAAGGTCAAAATCCTGGGTATCAACCACCTTGCGGATCAATCCCTTTTCCAGCAGATTGCAGATAGGAGTTGTAATTCCGCCAAGGGCCAGGCCCATGGTAATGCCCCGCTCCTCCATAATTTTTCCAAGAGAAATGGTAGATGCGATCGAAGCTCCGCCAACACCGGTCTGATAGGAAAAACCATCCTTAAAATACGGAGTATTCACTACTACCTGTGTGCAGTAATCTGCCATTTTCAGCTTCCGCAAGTCTGTAGTAGGCTTTGCTGCTCCAGAAGCAATCTTGGCCGGATTTCCAATTTCATCTACAACAACCACATAATCCACATCAATCATGGAAATGCTGGCCGGAATATTCGGGAAGGGAACCAGACAGTCTGTAATTGCTACAACCTTATCTGCATACTGGGCATCTACCATTGCATAGGAAAGAACGCCGCAGTCGCTTTTGCCTCCGTTGGCTCTCATATTGCCGCATTTGTCACAGGTGGGCGCTCCAATGAAGGAAATATCAAGATGTACCTCGCCTGATTCAATGGCGCGGACGCGGCCGCCGTGTGAACGCATAATAGCAAGGTCGCGGAGCTTTCCGGTAGAAATTGCTTCACCGATTTTGCCGCGAACGCCGGAAGACTGAATTCCTACAATGGTACCGTCCTCAATCATGGGAAGCAGAGCATCGTGGGCCTTTCCCAGAGAGCTGGCACAGATGGTCAGTCCTTTAATTCCCATTTTGTGAATTTCTTCCATCACCATAGTAACCACATAGTCACCCTCGCGGAAGTGATGGTGGAAGCCCAGGGTCATGCCGTCCCGGATTCCACATAGCTTCAAGACCTCGGCAATAGAAGCTACCTGCTTGTCCCTGGTGGGATCTCCATTAGCTCTTACCTTCGGGGCGCCTTTCTGATACTCAACACCTGCATTGACGTATGCGCCTTTAAAAATATCCTTTCCGGTGGCCTTTAAGACCTCTTCCGGGATTTCTCTACCTACTGCATTTATCATTTTACAGATCCCCCTCATATACGCCTGATGCTTTTGCCAAAGCAATGGTTCTCTTTGCTCCGTCATAGAAAGCAATGTCAATCATCTTGCCGTCTACGGTAAATACGCCGATACCCTGGGCTTTCTTTTCTTCGATTTCCTTTACTACCTTTTCCGCAAAAATGATTTCCTTCTGAGTTGGAGTAAATACCTTATGTACAATATCAATCTGACGGGGATTTACCAGAGATTTTCCGTCAAAGCCCATCATTTTAATCATTTTTACTTCTTCCTCAAAGACGTCCATTGCATCCAGGTTAGTAAATACAGTATCCCAGCACTGTACTCCGGCTGCTCTTGCTGCCATAATCATATGCTGTCTTGCTCCCTGCAGCTCTACTCCTGTTCCAGTAATCACAGTCTGCAGATCCTTGGTGTAATCTCCTCCGGAAAGAGCAATGCCAATCAGACGATCGGAGGACTCACATACCTCCAGGGCATTCAGAACTCCGCGGCAGGATTCCAGAGCTGCCATCAGCAGGGTAGAACCTTCCGGTCTGCCGAATTCCTTCTCTGCAGCCAGCACATGCTCTTCTACTGTACGCACATCCTGACCAGACTCTGTCTTTGCAATACGAATAACATCGGCTCCTCCTGCTACGCAGACACGAATATCTTCTTTCCAGTGAGGCGTGTCCAAACCATTGATACGGACAACACGTTCTACTCCTCTGTAATCAATTTCCTGTAAAGCGTGATACAGAGAATAGCGGGCAGCGTCCTTCTGATTTTCTGCTACTGCATCCTCCAGATCCAGCATAATGGAATCTGGACGATAGATATACGGGTCTTTAATCAGACCTGGCTTCTGACAGTTTAAAAACATCATGGAACGTCTTAATCTTTTTTTATTGGGATGACTCATCTGATTACACCTCCCCACGGAAGATTTTCAGTAATATCATTGGAACGGTATACCGCGCATTCCACACGCGCTTTTAAGGTACAATCAAGAGCACCCTTATCTACCACAGTTACTTTTGCATTTTTTACATCCAGACGATCCAACGTCTCCAGAATTGTTGCTTTAATCTGCTTTCCGAACTGGTGAATCACACTGCTTTCGATGGAAAGCTCAATGCCATTACCCGGCTCTACGGTTACCTGAGCATCACTGGACTCCAGCGTGCCTGCCATAGCAGCTTTCTTAACTTCCATTTTCTTCCTCCTTTTGTCCAAAGACAAGTTATGCCTGAATCAGCGGAGAAGAATGATCTCCGTCATTTCAACTGAATTCAGTGTATCATTTCAAATACAATTGTGCAAATACATATATTATTATGCTGATTATAATTGTTTTATTATGTCTTTCTGATTTTTTATTATTTTCCGCTTATTTCATCACATTCTTCAAAGCGATAAGGCTTTATTTTCCTCACTACATCAAGAATCGTTCCGTCACGGCTTTCGATAATTCCCACAACCTGATCCTCAAACTGGATCTCCTCTGGATGCCCTACAATCGAATAAGCGATATCCCGCAGCTCCTCTATGGTTTTTATGGGAAGACTGGAATTTTTGTAAGCTTCTATCAGATCCGTTCTCCGGGGATTGATGGCAATACCGTAATCTGTTACAACCACATCAACAACCTCACCAGGCGTTACAACTGTCACCACACGATCGCAGATTGTGGGAATCCTGCCACGTACCAGCGGCGCTACAATGATGGAGCAGTTGGCTCCGGCAGAAGTATCCGGATGTCCGCCGGGAGCGCCCCGCACGATTCCATCTGATCCAGTTACCACATTTACATTGAAATCCACATCTACCTCCAGAGCCCCCAGTATCACAAAATCCAGCTGGTTGACAAAGGCTCCTTTATTCATGGGATTTGCGTATTCAGAAGTGGATATCTCATAGTGATGGGGATTCTTTTTTATGGAGTCTATGGCGCCCTGATCAAAATCCTGTGCATCTACAATTGTGCGAACCAGCCCCGCCTCCAGAAGATCACAGATAGGCTTTGTAATTCCGCCAATGGCAAAGCCCATTCGTATTCCCTTTTCCTCCATGATAGGACGAAGCATGGAATTCACTGCCAGAGACGCACCTCCTGCCCCGGTTTGAAACGAAAATCCATCTTTGAAATAGGGAGACTCAGCTATGATTCTGGTACAGTAATCTGCCATCATCAGCTCCCGCACATCCTTTGTCATTCGTACCACATTGCTGACAATTTTAGCCGGATTGCCAATAGCCTCCACTACACAGACACAGTCTACATCTACCATGGAAATACTGGGAGGGAAGTTTGGAGCCGGAATGAGACAGTCCGTAATTACCACCACTCTGTCTGCATACTTTGCATCCACCATGGAGTAAGAAAGAACGCCGCAGTCACTTTTTCCTCCGATCCCCCGGGCGTTGCCGTACTCATCTGAGGTAGGCGCTCCAATAAAGGCAATATCAATGTGCACATCCCCCTCTTCAATGGCTCTTACCCTCCCTCCGTGGGAACGGATAATAGCCGGATTTTTCAGCTTTCCATGGGAAATTGCTTCTCCAATCCTGCCCCGGACGCCGGAGGACTGAATTCCCGTCACAATCCCCTGTTCAATCATATCCGCCACAGGATTGTGAGCTGCTCCCAGGGAACTGGCACAGATGGTAATGTCACGGATTCCCATGGCAGCCACCTCTTTCATGACCATGTTTACTACATAATCTCCATCTCGGAAATGATGATGGAAGGACAGTACCATTCCATCACGAATACCACACCGCTCCAGAGCCTCCCGGATTGAGCCAGCCAGCTTGCTCTGGCCAGGCCGGACATAGCCTCTGACTGCAGGCGCTGCTTTCTGATACGTATCCTGATCTCTGGCATAGGCGCCGGCATATCCGGTTTTTCCATACCTTTCCAGAATTGCGTCAGGAATTTCCCGTCCCACTGCATTTCTCATAAAATCTGCCTCCTTTTCTGCATATTTTTTCTCTTTGATTGTTTTCCTGTCTGAATCTTCATAGGACAGACATTTACATTTTCTTGTCCACTGTAAGCGGGCAAGAAGATGTACGGCCTAACTGTTACTAATAAACAAACGATTCCCTGTTTTTCGCATTGAATTCATACTATTTTTATGGTATCATACGTTTATTCATATAGCTAATACGATTCTGTTTATGCCATCTATAACTTTTTTATTATGTGGGGGATTTTCAATGAATATTAAACATGCGCAATATATGCTCACGGTTCTGAAGGAAGGGAGCATTACCGCTGCTGCAAAAAAGCTTTATATTTCCCAGCCATCCTTAAGTCAGATGATCAAGCTGGTGGAAAACACTCTTGGAACGCCTATTTTTAACCGCACAACAGATCCCATTACCCTGACCTATGCCGGAGAAAAATACATAGAAGCAGCCAAAAAAATTCTCACCATCAATGCCAATCTGATCAAAGAAATCGACGAGATCAACCACGAAGAGCATGGAACCATCAAGCTGGGAATTCCGGTACAGCGGGCGATGCAGGTCATGCCTTATGTACTGCCCCGTTTTCATGCCAGATATCCTCATGTAAAGCTGGATGTGCGGGAAAGCGGATCCGCCAATACAGAGGCAGCCGTCCTGGACGGCACTGTGGATCTGGCCTGCCTGACCACCTATCCCAAGCATGAGGAGCTGAACTATATTCTGATTGAGGAGGAAGAGCTGGTTCTTCTGACCAGCCGCAACTCTCAGCTTGCGAAACGGATTCCATCCGGAACTTCCATCTCCATTACAGAAGCAAAAAACGAAAAATTCATCAGCAGCAAGGTTGGACACAGTGTCCGGGATACTCAGGATCGACTTTTTGTCACCTATGATATTCAACCGGAAATTTTGATGGAAACATCCAGCATCGAGGTTGGAAAACGCACAGCCATTGCCTGTGATGCCGTTATGATTTGTCCCATCAACTATATAGAAATGACGCCGGAACTGTATCCTGTCTGCTGTGTTTACCCCATTAAGGGAATCGAACAGCGGCGCAGCTTCTATGTCTGCCACAGGAAAGAGCTGTATCTGACGAAATATATGAGAGATTTTATCGAAATTCTTTCCGGTCTGGAAAAACCATTTCTTCACTGATAAAAAACGCTCAGATAGCTTCCCCGCCTGCGACGGATCACGCTTCTTCCACAAGCATGATATAAAAAGCAAAGGAGCTGTGCTCCGGCAGAGGGTTTCTTTTATCCCCTGCCAGAGCGCAGCTCCTTTTTGTTACTATTTAAAAATTATTTATTTGTTACTCAGTTTAAAACACGCCGGATTGTCTTTGGACTCCGGTAATTCCAGGTAGAAATCTTGATTCCGCTCTTTCTGCTGGCTGCATGAACAATCTGACCGTTTCCAATATACATGGCAACATGATTGACTGTGCCGCCGCTGTTGGCATAGAAAATCAGATCTCCTGGCAGCATCTCGCTGGATTTGATAGACCTTCCTACTTTTGCCTGTTCTCTGGAGGTACGGGGCAGACTTACACCTGCTGCATTACGCATCACGTACTGTACAAAGCCAGAACAGTCGGCGCCTGTATTGGGATTGGTTCCACCCCATACATATCTTCCGCCTACAAACTTTAAGCCATAGTTTACCACCTTGCTCCGCAGAGATGCCTGCTGATTGGCCCGTTCCTCTAAAGGAGAGAATTTGATTGCTTCCGGAAGAGCATACCGTACCTCGACATTGTTGTCCCGAGTGGATATATAAGCCTTGTCCACCTCTTCTCCCTCGCCGTCTCCTGCATCCAGTTCAATCTGCACCCAGCCATCCAGCTGATCCAGTACATGATACCGCTCCTCCTTGGAAATCTGCGTCCAGATGCTGGACTCCGTACTGGGCTCCGTGCGGACATTGAGCATATCCGTATTCACAATCGCTGTCAGCTGTGCCGTGCGCAAAGCCAGATCCCTTGCCTCAGGGCCTGTTGCCACATGATCCGCGCTGACATAACCGGTGATAGGACCGGATTTGATCTTATACCAGCCATCCAGGGTTTCCAGAATTTCTCCTGCCGCGTCACTGGGCAGCTTTCCGATTACATTTTCATCATAGGCATCAACCTTTGGCTCACTTCGAATATTCAGGTAGTTGTCTACCCGGGAAATCAGGAGATTGTCGTACTGATTTAAGGCCATTGTCTTTAAATCCAGCTTTTCTCCTTCGGAAAGTCCCATTTCTATGGTGACAAACTCACTGGAAATATATCCTTCCCGAATCTGCACCCAGCCGTCCTGCTCTCCTAAAACCGGATAGCGGGATCCGTTTGCAGCCTGTCCTACTACATTATCCAGAGAGGAAGCATCCGGAGTCTGCCGAATCCGGAGTGTCTCATTTTCCTCACCCATGGTCACCACAGCCATCTTTGCTGCATATTCCAATGCCTTCTGACGGGCTTCCTCTCCAGTCAGCACATACTGGCTGCTGATGTAGCCGTCTACACCGCCGGTCTGAATATGATACCAGCCATTCTCCTCTTCTCCCAGAACCTCGCAGGCACCCTTATCCGGTATCTTGCCAATAATATTTGCCATGCTTTCATCTGTCGGAGTTTCTCTGATGTTTAAATAGCCTCCGTCCTGAAGCTGTACTATCCCAAGATTCGTATAGGAATCTACAACTGCCTGTTTTTCCTGGGCTTCCTTTTGCGCTTCCAGCTCCTCTAAGGAAATTGCAGCTTCACTTTCCTGGGTATTTCCATCTGCTCCTTCTGCCCGGACAGCCGCCGGCTTCTCTCCGCTTCCTGCAGGATCTCCTCTGAAATGTCCGACAGCAACGGCAATTCCCGCTGCCGCAGCCACGGCGGCCACGCCAAACATCACGTATTTTTTATATTGATCCCGTTTTCTTCTTCGTCTTGCTTTGTTTAAGATATCAATATAGTTCTTTTCCTCTGCCATATTGGGGGCTCCTTCTTTAAATTCATAACAGTTCAGCCATGCATCTTCCTGTTCGAATCTTTGCATGGCTGTACTTTACCTAAATTCCGTTACAGTATATCATAAATCACCGGGCTTGACGAGGCAGGTATGTGAAAAAAATATGAAAATTTATGAATTTTCTATTACAAAACGAAAGCAAGTCTCTCAAAAATTTAAAATCATACACCAGCATGGCACAGTCAGCATAGAAAGCAGAGTAGAAAGCACCACACATCTCACAGCAAAAACCTCATCCTTGTGATACTTCGAAGCCATAACAGCAGTAACACTGGCAGCCGGCATTCCGGAAAGAACTACCGATACCCCTGTCACAAGTCCGTCAATTCCCCAGATCCGGCAGCCGCAAAATACAAGAAACGGTACAAACACAAGACGCACAAAGGAATAATACAGTGTTGCTCCATCTGCCAGTGAGGAAAGAGGCACCTCTGCCAGAATGGTTCCCACCAGCATCATAGCCAGAAAGGTATTGGCTCCTGCCACCTGCTTGATCGTCAGATTCACAAATCCGGGAAGCGGAATCTGAAAAATCATCAAAAGAAATCCAATAACCACTGCTACAATACAGGGATGGGTTACTACTTTTTTTATCAGAGTCTTCTTATCCGGCGCTTCTGTAAAATAAGTAAGACCTACAGACCACATGAAAATTCGCTGCGGGATCACATAAATAGAAGCATATAAAAGTCCCAGACTACCGAAAATCCCCTCAGCAATCGGATTGCCAAGAACTCCCGCATTGGAGCAAATTGTTGCATATTGAAGAACCCGTTTTCGTTCATCGCCAAATCCAGGATAGAGAACCATCCCCAGCACATAGCTTCCCACCTGAATAATCAGAGCTGCCGCTCCAATCACCATGCAGCTTTTCAGAATCTCTCCGTTAAATTCAATCTGGAAGGATTTCAGTATACTGGCAGGAAGCGTTACATCAATAACCAGATCTGTCAGAAGTTTTTTTCCCTCTGCCCCCACAATTTTCTTTTTCCGGAGAAAAAGCCCCAGTATCATAATAGAAAAAAGCATTCCCTGCATTTCAAACAAACCTGTAAAATCCATAACCTCTTACTTCCCCTCTCCTCTGCTGTTCTGCCGAAATATGTATATTGTAATACCATTCAACGGCTCCGTCAAATGTCAGTTTTCTATTCTGTTCCGAAATTTTAGAAAATTTTTTGTTTTTTACGAAAAAATAGTTCAAAAATTTAATAAAAAATCAATGGTATTTTCCAAAGCTTTGTAGTACACTTCTGTTATTAATCAAAATCATCCAGAGAAGCTTCCTTTCCAGGAAAAAGCTGCTTTGGAGACAAAAAGAGGAGTGATTCAATTATGAAGAAAACATTATTACTGGTTACTATTGCAGCCCTTTCCATCAGTGCGGCAGCCTGTTCCAAAAAGGAGGAAACAGCGCCTACTACCGCTGAGATTTCATCTGAGGCAGTAACAGAAGCCACCACAGAGGCTGAGACAGAAACAGAGGAAGAAGTGGAGGAAGATTATGTCAGCGGACTGATCACAAAGATTGACGGCAATACCATTACTGTAAAAAATGACAGTGATGAAACAGAAAAGAATTATGATATTTCCAATGCTGAGGTCAATAAGGAGTTCCCTCTTTCTGAAGGCGACTGGGTTGATATTACCTTCCCGGCTGGAAGCACGGAGGATCCGGTTCCGGTTATGATCTTTGATGTTATGGAGTCTGTCATCGGGCAGAATACCGATCCTTCTGCGGAAGGCAAGGTTGTCGATGCATCGGAAGGCACCCTGACTCTGGAAGTAGACGGCGAGCAGTACACCCTGGAAACTGCCAATGCTTATGTGGTTGGTAAAAACGGCATTGAAGTCAACAAGAATGCGACTGTTACCTATCTTGGCGCTTTAGATGATGCCCCCATGGCTCTCAAGGTTGTTATGGAAGACTCTTATGATACACCGGAGTCTGAGATCAACGCCTTTATCGGAACGGTTGCACAGGTTAATGAAGACGGCACCGGAATTGTTCTGGAATCAGCAGACGGTGATTTCTTTACCTTTGTCTCTGACAGTATTGACTTTACCGAATATGAGGAGGATCAGACACTCAAGATTACCTATACCGGTACCATCAGTGCCAAAGAGATTCCTGCTGTTGAAGTTACAGCAGAGTAAATAAAGACACAAAAAGAAGCCCGGGACTTTCACCTCCCAGGCTTCTTTTGTTCCCCGATTCATTCGCGGACCGGTTATCCTTTTTGTCTGTCCGGTTTATCTACAGGCCAGTCAGCCTCTTCTCTTTTTATTCTTTCATCAAATCATAAACAATCACAGAAAAGGTTTCAATCGCATCTACAAGCACTTTTTCATCAAAATCAAAGGCAGTTGTATGCTGGGCAGATGCCATATCTGTCATAGAACGCATATAAGTTGCCTTTCCTCCATGTGCCTGTACCCGGTTCATCATCAGAGAAATATCCTCACTTCCCCAATTCTGAGCATTTTCACAGCTGCTGACCTTCAGTCTGGGAAGATGCGCTCTGACCATATTGCCAATGTCGTGAAGGAAGTCCTCGTCACTGTGCTGAGATTCAGAGGAGCCCTGAGACACCATGCGGCAGGTACATCCGAGCATATCTGCAGAAGCCTGACAGATACGTCTGGCCTGTTCATCCATGTATTCGTTAATCTCTGTCGTTTCCCCACGAACCTCGATCTGAATCATGGCAGAGTCAGGAATCACATTTCTGCCGGTTCCGCCCTGAATCATTCCTACATTTACTCTTGTAATTCCACCGGAATGGCGGGGAATTGCTGTCAGATTCAATACAGCATTGGCTGCTGCTACAATGGCACTGTGTCCGTTTTCCGGAAATCCTCCTGCATGAGCAGCCTGTCCCTCAAAATACACATCATATTTGCTTGTAGCCAGAGAACCCCAGGTACCGGGCGTTACATCTCCGTCATCCGGTCCGCCTGTAGGAGCAATATGAGTTCCTGCAAAATAATCAACATCATCCAGATGTCCATGAGCCACAATCGCACAGGCTCCTTTTGCTCCTTCCTCTCCTGGCTGAAAAATCAGCTTTACCGTTCCGTGAAACCCGTCCTTAATTTTCATCAGAACCTCTGCTACGCCCAGGCCGATCGCTGCATGTCCATCATGTCCGCAGCCGTGCATCATTCCTAAATTTCTGGAAGAAAATCCCTCTGCAAAGGGTCTGTGTCCTGTATTTTCATCCTCTGTCAGACCAAGGGCGTCAATGTCAAAACGGAGAGCTGTCACAGGCCCTTCCCCGCACCTTAGAATTCCAATCACACCGGTAAAGCCCTCTCTTATCTCCTCTGTCAGATATTCTGCCGGAGCCCCCTGCAAAAGAGCTCTTTCTGCATGCTCCTTCAGCTCCTCTGTTGAAGGAACTCCTACCCGGCTGGACTCCAGGCATACTTCCTTTCCTGTGAGAACTTCATATCCCAGCTCTGTTAAAACCTTTGCAATTACTGCCGATGTTCGCATCTCAAGCCAGGCCGTCTCCGGATACCTGTGAAAATCTCTCCGACGATCTCTGCTGATTTTATCCAGGGCTTCTGCATATTCGATTATCTTCTGGTACATCGTATTTCCTCCCATGTTCTGTCAGTTTCCATAAAGCCAATGATAACGGTTCAGGACGGATCATCTTCTTATCCGGTTTTCCTGCCGCTCTGAACAGTTACAGCCAATTTTACCATATTCCATGGGAAAACACAAAAAGAAATTGAACAAGCCAGGAAAAGATCGTATAATGATAAAATAACATTGAATAAGGAGATTATTATCTGCTATGAAACCAGCTTTAATTATTGGCTCCACCTGTCTGGATGTCATCCTTCATATTGATCATCTTCCAAAAACCGAGGAAAATATCCGCCCGACCTCTCAGACTATGGCTCTCGGCGGCTGTGCCTACAATGTTTCCCATATGATGCGGCTGCTTCACGCCCCACACACCTTTATCAGCCCAGTAGGCGGAGGAACCTATGGCGATTATGTGGCAAAGCAGATGAGACTTCAGGGAATTCCTGTCTCTGTCCATATTCCGGAAGAGGAAAACGGATGCTGCTACTGCCTGGTAGAGGCTTCCGGAGAACGTACCTTCATGTCCTACCACGGAGTAGAATATACCTTCCAGAAATCATGGATGGAGCCCTATCAGGCTGACTCCTATGGACTGACCTATGTATGCGGCCTGGAAATTGAAGAATCAACCGGAATCAATCTGATTGAATATCTGGAAAGTCATCCCCAGCTTTCTGTGTGCTATGCTCCTGGCCCCCGCGGCGTACTGATTGAACCGGACAAAACAAAACGCATGATGGCGCTCCATCCCATGCTCCATGTGAATGAAGGCGAAGCGGCTGCCCTAAGCGGCTGCAGCGATTACCGGGAAGCTGCCGCTGCTCTTCAGGCTGTGACAAAAAATACCGTTATTCTGACCCTTGGAAGTAAAGGCGCCTATTGTCTGGAGCCTGGAAAAGAGGGATATCTGGTACCATCTGTACCGGTCACTGAGGTAAAGGATACCATTGGCGCAGGAGATGCCCATATTGGAACCATTCTTGCCTGCCTGACAAACGATATGCCTCTGGCTGACGCTGTGGCCTACGCAAACCGTGTTTCTGCTGCTGTTGTAGGAATCACAGGCTCTTCTCTTCCCCCCGAGCTGCTTCCGCCTCTTCCCAAAAAGGAAGCTCAGGAATAAGCCCCTGATACAACTTTTATGCACAAAAGACCGCTGCTCTCAAATAAAATCGAAAGCAGCGGCCTTTCTTTTCTATGACCACGTCACAGGAACTTCTTTTCAAACCTATACAACACTCTTCAGTCCAAGCGTTTTCTCAATAACCAGCATAACACCCAGAGTAATTACCATCAAAAGACTTGCCAGAGCGGCAATCGTCGGATCAAAATGGTACTCTACATAAGCCATCATCTCAATCGGCAGTACTGTAACTCCAGCGCTTGTCAGGAAGGCTGACAGAGATACGTTGTTGAAGGAGTTAATGATCGCCATGATGCATGCGGATACAATACCGGACTTGATATTCGGCAGTAAAATATGGAAAAAGGTATATACATTTCCCGCTCCCAGAATTCTTGCAGCCTCCTCCATGGAAAAATCAAAGTTAGCCAGACTGGAGGTTACCACCCGCATAACATAGGGAATGGACAGAATCGTATGTCCAATCAGAAGGCTGGGCAGAGCCGGAAGCTTAAACCGGTTGGTTACATAGCGGAGCATGACAAAACCAAGTACAATCACCGGAATCAGCACCGGAGAAAGGAAAAGTCCTTTGATAAATTCTTTTCCCCTAAAGCGGTAGCGGTTCAGAGCATAGGCCGCAGGAAGTCCCAGAATCAGAGCAAGGAAGGTAGCGGCAAATGCAATAATGATACTGTATTTTGCTGCGCTTCCGAAGGTTTTTACCTTCAGAATCTGCGCATACCACTTGAGGGTAAAGCCCTCGCCCGGGAATTTCAGGTATGTGGTATCACTGAAGGAGGCCGCCATAATGACAAGAAGAGGCCCAATCAGGAAAATATATACCAGCACAGTAACAAGAAACAGTGATTTACTCTTTTTCATGAATGACTCCTTTTATTGGTTCAAATTCGGAATGCCGGATTACTGTACAGAGAACAGCTCATTCCATCTGGCGGTCCAGTCAGCCTTGTTGGCATTGATAACAGACCAGTCAGGAAGCAGCAGACCGTCGATCATTTCTTTTCCATAGGTAAAGTTTGCAGCCTGCTCTTCTGTCAGCTCTACATCCATGCGGACAGGAGAATCAACGCCATCTAATGCTTCAGCCAGCTGAACTTCCTTGGAAATGTAGAAATCGATAAATGCCATAGCCAGGTCTTTATTGTCACAGCCCTTAACAATATTCAGAGTATTGTATCCGCTGTAGTTTCCTTCAGAAGGATCTACCCAGACATAATCCTCAGAAGCAGCCTTTGCTGCAGTGTAGGAGAAGTCCAGAAGAACAGCAACGGAAATCTCGCCCTGATTCAGCATCGTGATAGTATCATTTGCGCTGGTGTAGGTCTTCATAACATTCGGCTTTAACTCTTCCATCTTTGCAAAAATGGCGTCATCGTCTGTTCCGGGAGTAAGTCCCTCCATCTTTGCTACAGCGTAGTAAAACAGCGGGCCAGAGGTAGTAGTAATATCCGGGATTGCAATAGAATCCTCCAGTTCCGGATTCCACAGATCTGCCCAGGAGGTAATCTCAATGGGGCAGGTAGCCTTGTCATACACAATACCAAGACGGTTAAAGGTGTAAGCAGGACCGTACTCCTCGCCAAAAGGTGCTTTTGCATTGTCATACAGAGCATCTCTGTTGGTTAAAGTGCTGTAATCAGCCTTTTCCAGAAGATCCGCATCAATCAGGTCTGCCACGAAAGCATCACCGATAATCACAACATCATAGTTTTCCGGAGTTTCTTTGATCTTGGTTACACGCTCTGCATTCTTTCCGCCTTCTACAATCAGCTTGCAGCCGGTTGCTTCCATAAAGGGATCGTAAACATTCTTCTGAAGCAGCTCTGCATTAAAGGAAAAGGTAGAAACACTCAGCTCCTGTCCTTCAAAATTGCCAAGAGCGGCAGCCTCACCCTCTGCAGCCTCGCTCTCAGCGCCTTCTGCAGCAGCCGTAGTCTCAGTCTTAGCAGCTGTGGTTTCTGGAGCCTTTGTCTCTTCCGGAGCTCCTCCGCAGCCTGCCAGTGCAGCTGCCATAGATGCAGCCAGTACAACACTCAATACTTTCTTTTTCATAATATCTCTCCTTTACCATTACAGTAAAATAATTTTATTGGGAGTCAGAGACAGGGTAACCTGATCTCCAACGCCGTAAACGCATTCCTGATCTGTGCTGACCTCCAGCTCACCAATAGCCGTCCGTACATTGTACTGATGGCGTTTACCGAGGAAGGTACTTACCACAATCTCACCGGACAGAGGATTCACCGCGCTCTCTCCTTCCGGGACAATCTGAATGTCCTCCGGACGGATACATGCCTTAAACTGCTCTCCATCCTTTTTCTCCGTAACCTGAATCCGGGTTCCGTCCTCAGCCAGATAAGTTTCTCCGTCTTTTTTCAGGTTCAGGAAATTTTCAAAGCCTACGAAACGGGCAATAAATTCTGTCTTTGGATGATTGTAAATAGCAGATGGGGTATCCATCTGTTCAATCACGCCGTGGTTCATAATTGCAACCTTGTCAGAAATAGCAAAGCATTCTTCCTGATCATGGGTTACATAGATTGCCGTAAATCCGAATTTCTGCTGCAGGCGGCGGATCTCGACTCTCATTTTCACACGGAGCTTGGCGTCCAGATTAGACAGAGGCTCGTCAAGAAGAAGCAGATCCGGCTTAATCACCAGAGCTCTCGCCAGAGCCACCCGCTGTCTCTGTCCGCCTGACATTTCCTTGGGAAACCTGTTTTCAAAGCCTTTCAGATCCACAGTCTCCAGCATCTCCAGCACTTCCTTACGAATCTGCTCCTGCGGAAGCTTGCGCATCTTCAATCCAAATGCCACATTATCAAAAACAGTCATGTGGGGGAACAGGGCATAGCTCTGAAATACAAAACCAAAATTCCGCTTGTTCAGAGGAACCTGGGTATAATCCTTGCCGTCAAAGATAAATTTTCCCTCCATGGGAGTGGAAAAACCTGCAATCAGACGCAGAGTGGTGGTTTTTCCGCATCCGCTGGAACCAAGCAAAGAAACCAGCTCTCCCTTTTCTACCTGAAAGTTTAAATCCTTCAGAATCACATTTTTGTCATAACCTGCAGTAATATTCTGCAATTCCAACAGTGCCATACTTTTCTCCTTTATCCTCTCTACAACGGTCAGACCGTCGGGTTCAGTTTTTTACTGATTGCTGTGATGCCGCTGGAAACCAGCATGGTCACCACAATCATAACTACAGCCACTACGGAAGCCTGAGTCCAGTCACCCAGAGACATGGCCTGCTGATAAATCATGGTAGCAAGCACACGAGTGTCGGTTCCACCCAGAAGCTGCGGGGTGGTGTAGGCTGTCAGACAGCCGGTAAATACCAGAACGCTTCCTGTTACCAGACCGGGAATACTTAACGGAAGAATTACATGGCGGAATGTACTGGCTCTGGATGCCCCAAGACTGCCGGCTGCCAGATTCAGATCCTCAGAAATATTGTCCATAATTCCAATCAGTGAGAGAATCATCAGAGGCAGGAACAGCTGAATAAAGCCTACCACCATAGAAAACTCATTGTACAGAAGACTAATCGGCTTGTCTACAATTCCGCTGCTGACCAGAAGATTATTGACAAAGCCCTTCTTTCCAAGGATAACCATCCAGCTGAAGGAACGGATAACCGGACTGGTAAACATGGGGAATACGGCCAGAGCCATCAGCATTCCCTTGTTCTTGGAATATTTGGAAATATAATACGCTGTAGGGAATCCCAGAAGCGCACATGCCGCTGTACTGATAAGACTCAGACGGATACTTCTCCAGAAAACCTGTTTAAAGTAGGTGCTTTCCAGAAGACTGAAATATCCTCTCAGGCTAAACCCTCCCGCTTCATCAAAAAATGTCGTCAGAATCAACGAAAACAGCGGAATCAGCATAAATACAGCCAGAAACAGGCAGCCGGGAAGAATAAACAGCCAGTAAATCTTTGTTTTTTTCTCAAGCACGGTTCTACCAACCTTTCTTTCTCAATCTTTTGCTGTTGCAAGAGGCGATATTACGGCAAAAACACTCCTTTCTGCAACATAAAAACTGTGACAGAAAAAAGGGACTTGCATTTATAAGTCGAATACCCACTCATTAATCAGTCCCTCTAATAAATAGCCGAGTCTTTATCAATTCCTCTAATAACGATATTAACATAACATTGAAAAGAACAAATGTCAACCCGATTCGTCAAATTATGCGCATATTTTTATCGCAATTCTGCATAGATTTAACAAAAATCATACCTTTGTCTGTTTTTTATCAAAGACTGGAAAACAATCAAAGCACATCCGGATATTTTTCTGCCCGGCTGACAAATTCGCCCATAGCATCTGACAGCTTCTTTCTCTCAGCTGCCAGATCCGCGCAAAGAAGTCTGTGATTTTTCACCAGGCGTTTTCCATCCACCCATACACTGTCTACATTTGACGCATTTGCAGAGTATACAATAGCAGAATATACATTGTATATGGGGAACATGTTAACAGACTCTGTTTCCAAAAGAACCAGATCCGCCTTCTTTCCCGGCTCAATAGAGCCAATCTCCTGCTCTGCCCCCAGAACCCTGGCGCCGCCCATCGTTCCCATCTCCACAATATCCACTGCCGGAAAAACGCCGCGGCTGTGGTATTTTGTTTTTTGAGCAGAAGCAATCATCTTAAACTGGGTAAACAGATCCAGAGTATTACCGGAAGACGGCCCATCTGTTCCCACGCCTACACAAACGCCCTGGTTTCTCATATCCAGAACAGGGCAGACACCCTTTCCTCCTTTTGTATTGGCGCCTACACAGTGAGCCACCTTTGTTCCCGTTTCTGCAAACAGAGCAATGTCATGATCGGTTGCGTGGATACAGTGGGCAGCTATGGTTCTGGGGCCAAGGACGCCCAAATCCGCCAGGAATTCAATCGGTGTCTTCTGATACTGTTCCCGGAAAAGCTCCATTTCATAATCCATTTCACTTACATGGAGAGTATAGGGAGCCTCATAGCGGCATGCCAGATCATAGGCTACCTTCAGTATTTCCGGAGAATTGGTATTGGTAGCATGGGGAGCAGCCATCGGGTGAATCCTGTCGTGGCCGGACCATTTTTTCAAAAGCTCCTCACAGAGGGCAAGTCCTCCGTAGGGCTCTTTGCTGTCACAGGTTTCCATATTAATAACGGTCTCTCCCACCCACGCGCGGATTCCCATTTTTTCACATGCCTGGGCAACCTGATCTTCAAAATAATACATGTCCAACACCGTAGTCACACCGGACAGCAAAAGCTCGCAGACTGCATACCGGGCGCTTAAATAAATAAGCTCCGGAGTCATGGCCTCCAGCTCCAGAGGAAACAGAAACCGCCTCAGACGATCAGGACAGTCATCTCCCATGGAGCGAAACGGAATCATGGAAATATGGCTGTGTACATTGACCATACCAGGCATCAGGATTCCGCCTTTGCCATCTACAACACAGTCCGCATCCTTCGGCCCCTCTCCTTCTCCCGTTTCCAGGATCGTATTCCCTTCCATTACCACATATCCGTCTTTATAAATGTGTTTCTCCGAATCCATGGTAAGAACAGTTGCATGATTGATTACGGTTCGCATACAAGTCCTCCGTTTATTATGTTTTTAATGAGATTTTCTGTTAATATATTCTGCCCTTGTTTTGGAATAAATAAATTTCTGGCTGCTGTAAAGCCCATAGTATCCAGAAAGCGTAAAGCACACTCCCACTGCCAGGGCATAATAAGGCATGGCTTCAAATCCAAACATTTCAAAAGCCAGAAACATGGTGCTTACAGGGCAGTTTGTTACACTGACAAACAGACAGGCCATGCCCATTGCCGTGCACAGACCAGCCGGGGCATGAAGAATGGTTCCGGCTGTACAGCCGAATACCGCGCCTACGCAAAGGGTCGGAACAATTTCCCCGCCCTTAAATCCGGCCCCCAGCGCTACTGCTGTAAACAAAATTTTCAGAAGAAATGCATACATGGGAACAGCTTCCCCCTCAAAGCAGCGCTCAATCAGAGCCATACCGCTTCCATTATATGTCCTATCTGAAAATATCAATGTCAGAAGAATAAAAATTCCGCTTCCAGCCAGAATCCGCAGAAACGGATTTGGAAGATATTTCCGGTACAGATGGCCGCTTTTATGAAGGCTGATACAAAGAACAATTCCTACGCAGGCACAGAGAATACCGAAAAGTATGGACAGGGCTGCTCCATACAGACCGAATTCCGGAATCTGTCCCACAGAAAAGGCCTCTGCCTTCAATCCGAAGCGAGAAGACAGAGCCGCTCCGAGAAAAGCGGAAAATACACAGGGAACCAGGGCCGCATAGTACATGACACCAATGCTGATTACCTCCATGGCAAAGACAGCAGCTGCCAGCGGTGTCCCAAAAAGAGCTGCAAAGCCTGCGCTCATTCCACACATAACCGCTACCTTTTTATCCTTTTCATCCAGCTTCATCACTTTGCCGATCAGGTTTCCCAGACTTCCTCCCAGCTGAAGGGCTGCCCCTTCCCGCCCCAGAGAAGCACTGACACAGTGACTCAGTATCGTAGAAATAAAAATCAGCGGCGCAGTAGCAAAGGTTACCTCTTCATTGGCAGAAACAGCTTCAATCACCATGTCCGTTCCACGATTTTTTTCTTCCCGGCAGGCACGATACAGCCAGACAATCAGAAGACCTGCTGCCGGCATGAGAAAAACCGTCCAATGATAACGATTCCACACCCGGGTTGCCCAGGCTACGCCGTGTCCAAATACCGTTCCTACTGCGCCTACAGTAAGACCAATCACAACGGAAATCAGGGTCCATTTGATAAAATAATGTATATTCAACGCCAATGGCGCAGTCCTAGCATCCTCGCTCATCCCAGATACCCCCATTTTTCCTTACAGCAGAATCAGTCACTGTACACGCCCTTGGATTTTACAAGCTTGGGGCGGTATCCCGCATCATTTAAGGCCTGAACAATTCTGTTTTTATGTTCCGTACCCTCTGCCTCCAGAGTAATCCGAAGCTCCACAGCTGCATTTCTGTTAATGCTGATAAACTGATTGTGTTCCAGCTTAATCACATTTCCTTTCTCCTCCGCCAGAAGTGAGGAAACCTTTGCCAGCTCACCGGGCTTATCCGGAAGCAGTACGGATACGGTAAAGATACGATCTCTCTGGATGAGTCCGTGCTGAACAACCGAGGACATGGTAATCACATCCATATTGCCGCCGCTTAAAATAGATACAATTTTTTTCTTTTTCACATCCAGGTGCTTCAGTGCTGCCACTGTGAGAAGTCCGGAATTCTCTACGATCATTTTATGGTTCTCAACCATATCCAGGAATGCGACAATCAGCTCGGAATCCTCTACCGTAATGATCTCGTCCACATTCTGCTGAATATAAGGGAACAGCTTTTCACCGGGGCGTTTCACCGCCGTACCATCTGCAATGGTATTTACGTCAGAAAGCGCTACTACATGACCGGCTTTTAAGGATTCCTGCATGCAGTTGGCTCCTGCCGGCTCTACGCCGATCACGCGGATCTTCGGATTCAGGAGCTTGGCAAGGGTGGAAACACCTGTGCAAAGTCCGCCTCCTCCAATAGGAACCAGAATGTAGTCTACTGTGGGAAGCTCCTTAATGATTTCCATGGCAATGGTTCCCTGACCTGTTGCCACATCCAGATCATCAAAGGGATGCACAAAGGTATATCCGTTTTCACTTGCCAGCTGATAAGCATAGGCACAGGCCTCGTCAAAAACATTGCCGTGCAGAATTACCTCTGCCCCATAGTTTCTGGTGCGGTTTACTTTAATTAAAGGCGTGGTTGTGGGCATGACGATAACAGCGCGGATTCCGGCCAGCTTGGCGGCATAGGCCACACCCTGGGCATGATTTCCCGCAGAGGCAGTGATCAGTCCCCGTTTCTTTTCCTCCTCTGAAAGCGTACTGATTTTGTAATAAGCGCCCCGCACCTTATATGCGCCGGTATACTGCATATTTTCCGGTTTGAAATAAACCTTATTTCCTGTAATCGATGAATAATATTCACTGAAAACCAGCTTCGTCTCCTGAGTAACCTTTTTTACCTCTTCTGTGGCATCCTCAAATTTCTCCAGAGTCATTTTTTCTTCATCCTGTCCGTTTTCTAAAAGCTCCATATTCTCTGTGTTTTCCATAACTTTTGTCCTCTCTCCCTCTGTCCTTTATTTCTATCAGTCCTGCTTTACATCAAACAGGGCATTAACAAAATCTGTAGAATTGAATTTCTGCAGATCGTCAATCTTTTCTCCCACACCGACATATTTAACCGGAAGCCCCAGCTCTGCCTGAATCGCAACTGCAATTCCGCCCTTCGCTGTTCCATCCAGCTTTGTCAGAATAATGCCTGTAATATCAGCAACCTCCATAAACTGCTTTGCCTGAACCAGAGCATTCTGTCCTGTTGTTCCATCCAGCACCACCAGGGTTTCCCGGTAGGCATCCGGATATTCCTTTTCAATAATCCGGTTGATCTTGCGCAGCTCCTCCATCAGGTTTTTCTTATTATGAAGCCGTCCGGCTGTATCGCAGATCAAAACATCTGCTTTCCGGGATTTGGCTGCTGCCACTGCATCATAGATAACGGCCGCCGGATCAGAGCCCTCCTGCTGTGCAATAATCTCCACACCAGCCCGGTTTGCCCACTCGGTCAGCTGTTCAATCGCCGCTGCACGGAAGGTATCGGCTGCTGCAAGAACCACCTTTTTGCCTTCGTCCTTCAGCTGTCCGGCCAGCTTTCCTACAGAAGTAGTTTTTCCCACTCCATTCACGCCGATTACCAGAACAACAGACTGACGGTTTTCAAATTCGTAGGCATTTTCTCCTAAATCCATCTGGCTTCGGATGGAATCAATCAGAAGCTGCTTGCACTGGGACGGATCCTTAATATGCTGCTCCTTTACCTTTTTTCTCAGATCCTCCATAATCGTCATCGTTGTCTGGATTCCGATATCTCCCATAATCAGAGTTTCTTCCAATTCCTCATAAAAATCATCGTCAATGGCTGAAAAACCGCTGAAAATAGAGTCAATCCCTGATACAATATTTTCTCTTGTCTTATTCAGTCCTTCTACCAGCCGGCTGAAAAACCCCTTCTTCTTCTCTTCCATGTCGTTCTCCTTCCTATTCCCCTCCGGCATGCTGACCGGCGTATTTTCTGCGTTGTCCGCAGTTTGATTCATCCAGCTTTTTCCGTTTTGCTTACCTGTTCTCACTCGTCCAGCTGATCCTCAATTAAATTAACAGATACCAGGGTGGATACTCCCTTTTCCTGCATGGTAATTCCGTACAGCCGATCAGAAGCCACCATCGTGCCTCTTCGGTGCGTGATAACGATAAACTGTGTATTTTTTGTCAGCTTGTGAAGATATCCAGCATACCGATCTACATTGGAATCATCCAGAGCCGCTTCAATCTCGTCCAGCAGACAAAAGGGTGACGGCTTCAGATTCTGAATCGCAAACAGCAGAGAAATCGCTGTCAGAGCCTTTTCTCCACCGGAAAGCTGCATCATATTCTGCAGCTTTTTGCCCGGCGGCTGAGCAATAATCTGAATCCCTGCTTCCAGAATATCTTCATCCTCCTGCAAATCCAGAGTTCCGTGTCCGCCCCCAAACAATTCCCGAAATACCCGGTCAAATTCCTGTCGGATTTCCCGGAATTTTTCCTGAAACTGTCGGCGCATTCCTGTATCCAGCTCCTCAATAATCTGCAGCAGCGCAGCCTCCGCCTGAACCAGATCCTCGTGCTGGTTTTTCATAAACTCATACCGCTCAGAAATCTCACGATAATCCTCAATGGCATTTACGTTCACATTGCCCAATGCACGAATGGAAGCTTTTAACTGTTCAATACCCTTTCTGACATCCGTCAGAACCGTAAGCTCCGGATTTTTCAGAGGAAGGGCTGTACTGTAAGTCAGCTCATACTCATTCCACATATAATTGATCTGACTTTCCTGTTTTTCTTCCAGCTTTTCCTTCTGTCCCTGAATCCGGTACAGCTCCTTATCCAGCTGGCCTGTCCGCTCAGACAGCTCCTCTCTCCGGCTGAAAAATGCCTTCTGACGGCTGGCCTTTTCTTCCTTTAATGAACTGCGGCTTTTTACACTGTTCTCCAGCTGTTCTTTTTCTTCCTCTGCATGAACGATTTCTTCCTTTAAGCGTTCGATCTCCCTCTGTCTTGCAGATACCGCCTCTCCGGAGGCAGAGCTTCCAGCTTCCAGCTCTTCTTTCTCGTCCTTGAGCTTCTTAAGTTCCGTTTCAACGCGGCGGATATTCTCCTTTACAAAATCAACCTTTTGTTTCAGGGCGGCAGCTTCCAGGCGGATTTCCTCCAATCCCCTTGCGGCCTCTTCCCTGTTTTTCCGATCCTCGTCCATCCAGACAGCCATCTGTTCAATCTGGCTGTTGGTTTCCTCATTCTGGGCAGTCAGCTGCGTAGCAGCCTGCTCCAGCTTCTTTTTTGTTTCCTCAATTTCCCGCAGCTGAGCTTCCAGCTGCCTGTTTTCCAGATTCAGATCCTGATAGGATTCCCGGATCTCCTCCTTTTTATCCTCCAGCTGGCTGACACTCATCTGATGGGTATTCTGTACCAGAGAAACCTGATGGCGCCGGTTCTTCAATTCCTCCAGCTCCTCCTGCTTCTCTGTCATCAGCCCCTCATTAAGCTTTTGTTCTTTTTCAATACTGTCAGCTGCAGACATTGCCTTCTTGCAGACTGCCTCCAGTTCTTCAATCTCCCTCTTTCTTCCCAGGAGATTGCTGGAATTTTTAAATGCGCCGCCGGTCATGGATCCGCCTGCACTTAAAAGTTCTCCCTCCAGCGTAACAATCCGCAGCGTATATTTATACTTTTTTGCCAGGGAAATGGCGTGATCAATGGTATCTGCCACGACCACCCGGCCTAACAGGTATTTTGCCAGAACCTGGTATTCCGGTTTTACATGAACCAGCTCACTGGCCAGTCCGATTACTCCCGGCTCCTTTAATGCTTCCGGTCTGGAAAAACCACTTCCGCCTCCGATGCTGGTCAGCGGGAGAAAGGTTACCCGGCCATAACGATTTTTTTTCAGATATTCTATCAGCTGTTTGGCCGTCTGTTCGGAATCGGTTACCACATTCTGAATACTTCCGCCCAAAGCAGTTTCGATGGCTGTTTCGTATTCCTTCTCTGTAGTCACCAAATCTGCCACAACACCACGAATTCCGTGAACCCGATCCCGGACCTCCATCACTCGTCGGATACTGTTTCCATAGCCTTCATACCTCTCTGCCAGATTGCGCAGAGATTCCAGCCTTGTGGAAGCTGTGTGGTATTCATGCTGCTGGTCATTTAGATTTTTTGTCAGGCGCCGCTGCTCCTGTTCATAGAAAGCCAGCTGCTCCTCACATTCTGTCTGGGCAGATGCCAGCGCCTCCTGCTCCTCCTGAGCCTTTGCCAGCTTCTTTAATGCCTCCTGAAGCTGTTCATCCTGAACAGACTCATCACTTTTGAACTTGAGAATTTTCTGAGCTACCTCAGAGCGCCGCACCTGAACCTGCTCCAGCATAGTTTCATACCGCTGCTGCTTTGCAGTGAGAGACGCTTTTTCATTCAGCCCGGCAATAATACTGCTTTTTGCCTCCTCCAGCTTCTGATCCAGAAGCATCAGCTGCTCATCCCTGTGCATCAGTCCGGCCTCAGCTTCCTCCTGACGCTTCCGGCTTATCTCCTCCTCAGAAGCGATTCCTGCGTGTTCCTCCCGGTACAGGGCAATCTGGCTGCTTTTTTCCTCCGCATCCTGGGCAATCGCCTGAATCCGGGAACGAATATGCTCTGCGTGCATCCGTTCACTGTTAATCTGCTCACGGATCACATTGATCTGACCCTCCAGACTTCCTTTGCGCATTTCCGCCTGGCTTAATTTTCCCCGCTCCTCAAGAATCTCCGTATCCAATCCGGCAATTTCCTGCTCCAGCTGCTGGTACTCACTCTTTAGTGCCTCTGACTGTTCCATCGTTTCTTTCAGATCTCCAGACACAATTGCCTCTTTTTTCTCCAGTTCTCCCAGCTGACTGCGAAGAACCTCCGCTTCCATCAGAAACAGGTTTACATCATAAGTCTTCAGTTCCTCCTTCAGACTTAAATATTTTCTTGCCGTTTCTGACTGGCGGGCAAGAGGGCCTACCTGCTTTTCCAGCTCTGTAAGAATATCTGTCACCCGGACCAGATTCTGCTTCTCGTCCTCCAGCTTTTTCTGGGCGATGGCCTTGCGCCGTTTGAATTTCACAATCCCGGCGGCCTCGTCAAACAGCTCCCGCCGTTCCTCTGGCTTACCGCTTAGAATCTTATCAATCTGACCCTGCCCGATAATAGAATAACCTTCTTTTCCGATTCCGGTATCATAAAACAGCTCGTTAATATCCTTCAGCCTGCATGCACTGCCGTTAATCCGATATTCACTTTCTCCGGAACGATAAAGGCGCCTGGAAACCGTAACCTCATCATAATCAATAGAAAGCTGATGATCCGAGTTATCCAGGGTAATTGCTACATAGGCAAAGCCCTGAGGCTTTCTCATTTCTGTACCGGCAAAAATAACATCCTGCATAGAGCCGCCCCGCAGCTGTTTTACGCGCTGCTCTCCCAGCACCCACCGGACGGCATCTGCAACATTGCTTTTTCCGCTTCCGTTTGGCCCTACAATTCCTGTAATTCCATTGTGAAACTCAAAAAGGATCTTGTTGGCAAAGGACTTAAATCCCTGTATTTCAATACTTTTTAAATACATACCTCTTCCCTCAGCTTCAGAATTCCGCGATAAGCCGCAACAGCCTCTGCAGACTTTTTCGTCCGGCCGCTGCCCCGTCCGATTTCCTTTGTGCCGAGAAGCGCACGAACCTCAAAGGTTTTATTGTGATCCGGCCCCTCCTCCTTTAAAATCTCATACTCCAGAGGTTCCTCGTAGGAAGCCTGCACGATTTCCTGCAGGATAGTCTTGCTATCATAAAAGAGCTGTTTGTGCTCAATATCATTTAATATAAAACGGTGAATGAACTCTTTTGCACTAGCAAAACCACCATCCAGATAGATTGCGCCGATCAGCGCCTCCATGGCATCAGAAACAACAGAATTCCGTTCTCTTCCTCCCGTTGCTTCTTCTCCTTTTCCCAAAAGCAAATAAGAGCCCAGATGAATGTCTGCAGCACAATATGCCAGTGTTGGTTCGCACACAATACTTGCACGGATTTTCGTCAGTTCTCCCTCCGGCTTGTCCGGATACTTGTGATATAAAAAATCGCTGGATACCAGTTCCAGCACAGCGTCTCCCAAAAACTCCAGTCTTTCATTGCACTGTTTTTTTGCCATTCTGTGTTCGTTTGCATAAGAGCTGTGAGTCAGCGCACGGCAAAACAGTTCTTTGTCCCGGAACTCATAGCCGGTAATTTCCTGCAGTTCGTTTAAATCACGATTCATAATTTCCTGCATACTCCTTCCTATTACAAACAGTGTGCCGGTGCTTTTCCGGAACTCTGTCTTGTGTTCTCTCAGGTATTCAGAAAAGGGGCGCGCAGATATTCTGCGTCAGCCCCTTCGCTTTTAGCAACCTTAGTTCATTGCGTTTTTAATCTGCTCTACAGCATCTCCTACCGTAGCGATCTGCTCGGAAGCCTCAGACGGAATCTCAATGTCAAACGCCTCCTCAATTCCCATGACAATCTGGGCAATGTCCAGAGAATCTGCACCCAGATCCTCCACAAAGGAAGTATCCAGAGTAATATCATCCGTCTCCACGTTCATAACCTCTGCAATGATTTCCTGTAACTTTTCAAATTCCATAAGTCCCTCTCCTGTCCTTATTATTTTTCTGCCTGTTCTTTGGCATCCAGGCTTTCCTTGATTTTTTCACTAATCCCCTGTTCTTTAAAGGTCACACACTGAATAATGGAATTGCAGACCTCGCCAGCCTTTGCATTTCCATGGGTTTTCACCACAAGGCCTTTCAGTCCCAGAAGGGGCGCTCCGCCATACTGGGAAGCATCAAAGCGCTTCAGGGTTTCCTTCAAAGCAGGCTTAACAAGCAAAGCACCCAGCTTGCTCCTAAAAGAGCTCATCATTCCCTTTTTCACCATGCTGATCAGCGTAGCCCCGGTGCCTTCATACAGCTTTAAAATGACATTTCCGGTAAATGCCTCACACACAATTACATCTGCTCCGCCATGAGGGATCTCTCTGGCCTCAATGCTTCCTGTAAAATTCAGATCCTCACATGCCTTTAACAGAGGGAAGGTTTCCTTCACCAGTGCATTGCCCTTTTCCTCTTCCGCGCCGACATTCACAATTCCCACTCTGGGTCTGGTAATACCTATTACATGTTCCATGTAAATAGAACCCATCCGTGCAAACTGAACCAGATGGGACGGTCTGGCGTCCACATTGGCACCGCTGTCAAGAAGAAGGGATACCCCCTTTTCTGTGGGAATCAGCGCACCAAAGGGAGCTCGCTCCACACCCTTGATCCTGCCGACAATCATCTGTCCGCCAACTAAAACCGCTCCGGAATTTCCTGCAGAAACAAAGGCATCTGCCTCACCCTTTTTCACCAGGTTCATTCCTACAACAATAGAAGAATCCTTCTTGCGGCGGATGGCGTTCACCGGAGGCTCATCCGTAGCTATGATCTCTGAGGCAGGGACTATCGTAATCCGGTCCTGGGAGACGCTGTACTTCTCCAGCTCCTTTCTCACCACTTCCTCCTGTCCTGTTAAAAGCACCTGAATATCGCTTCTTTTGGACACTGCATCCACTGCACCTTTTACAATTTCGCCTGGGGCATTGTCGCCTCCCATGGCGTCCACAGCTATCCTAATCATTTACGTATCTCCTTTCCGGTGTCTGCCGGTAACTCTGTTCCTTAACTAATATACTAAATTATGGTATATAAATCAATATATATTTTCATCCGCGTTTCCCTGATTCCGGAAGTAAAAAAACCCTGTTCCCGTAATCAGGGAACAGAGCCAGCTTGTCTTTCTTAGAATTATTCTTTTTTCTCTATTCTTCAGGAAAATACTTTCTGAACAGACGTTCACTTTCTATTCTCAGTTCCTCCTCCATATTCTGATACCGCGTAAGAAATTTTTCTCCCTTCTCCGTCAGCCTAGAAAAGCCGCCCTCTGCTCCTCCCGATTGTGTGATAAGAAGAGGAAAACCCAGCTGGCGCTCCGCTTCTTTTAAAATTTTCCACCCCTTGGTATAAGACATATGAAGCTGACGACAGGCGGTCTGCATAGAACCAGTATGACGAATTACTGTCAAGAAATGAGACAGCAGGGGACCAAAAAACAGATCATTTCTCCTGAAAACCAGACGAATCTCTGGATGAATCTGAATTTTCTGTTTTTCTATTTCTTCCTCTGTACCGTCCTCATCTGTTTCCACAGCAAAGATAATCCCCTGATCCTTTACTGGAACATCCTTTGATACAAAGAAAGCCTCTTCTGCACAAAGGGCTCCTCTTAATCCCCTGTCCCCCTTATATTCCAGGATCTTTTCTGCTGCCTGTTCTGATACAAGAACTGGATGCCCCCGTTTTCCGTTAAAAACAGGGCGAATAATCTCCCCCTCTTCTGAAAGCAGCTTTTCCAGGGTATCACGCAAAAGCAGGGGAAATTTAGCTGGAAGAATCAGGGTCTGACTGCAAAGGCCTCTTACATAGCGAAGCCCCATGACAATGCTGTCAAACATCTGTTCCGCCTCGTAATGAGAATTTCGCAGGGAAATCACCTCCAGATCGCTGATATGCTTTTCCAGCTCGTCTCCCTGTCTTCCTGTCACAACAACAATCGGATCAATTCCCGCCCACTTCATAGTAATAATAATCCGGCGGATCACAGTACTGTCCCCCACAGGAAGCATAGGAGAAATCGTTGTTCCTGCGCTTTTGCGGCCTGTGGCCACAATCACTGCTCCTGTTTTTTTCATATCAAAGTTCTCCTTTTAACAGTAAAATGGCCGATGGGTTCACCCACAGATAATCCGGTACAATACCGTCTGCACTATGGGTGTGAATCGTTTTTTCCCGTTTCCACCAGAGTCCATTTTCTAACATTACATACCATTCAAAAGGCATTTCACACACCTTCGGATTTCCTGCAGGAATGCAGTTTTCATAACCAAAGGAAACTGCCGTTTCTCTGCTGACCGCTTCAAAATCATGAGCACGGATTCCTGCCGCGGTAATTTCCTCTCCCACATCCCGATCTGCTGTCAGCCGAATGCCGCCCCAGTCCAGGGCGCAGATATGTCTGCTGTCCAGTCTTCGGATCCGGGAAATATTTTTACATCCTGTCAGTCTTGCAGCTCTGCAGTTTTCCGGCCATGCAAAAACATCTTCCGTTTTTCCGCCAGTCAGTTTTTTCCCCTGATCCATCAAAAGCACCTCCTGACAGAGCTGGTAGGCTTCGTCCCTGTCATGGGTCACCAGAATGGAAATTCCTTCATAATTCTTTAAAACCTCTGCCAGTTCCAGACGAAGCGTCTCCTTCAGATAAGTATCCATAGCAGAAAACGGTTCATCAAGAAGTAAAACCTCCGGTTCATAGGCCAGAATCCGTGCCAGCGCAGTTCGCTGTTGCTGACCGCCGGACAGTTGGGCAGGATATTGTTTCTCCAGTCCGGTCAAACGGAAACGTTCTGTCATTTCCTGTACCTTTTTTCTGATTTCCTGACGTGATCTGCCCTTCTCCCTCCGTATTCCAAACACGTTCCCTGTTCCTTTTCCTCTAAGCCCTGCAGCAATATTTTCTTCTACCGTCATGTTGGGAAACAGAGCATAATTCTGAAACAGGTAGCCTACCCGACGGTTCTGAGGCGTTTCATTGATTTTAAGCGCGGAGTCAAAAAGTATCCTCTTTCCTTCTTCTCCTCTCCCGGTATGCCCAATAACAATCCGACCAGAATCCGGCGAAGCAATTCCGGCAATGGATTTTAATGTCATACTCTTCCCGCAGCCGGAAGGGCCCAAAATTCCCAGACAGCCTTTTTTTGCCTCAAAAGAGAGAGAAAGGGAAAATTCCCTCAGATTTTTTTCAATCGAAGTCTCCAGGATGGGGTCGTTTTTTGTTTCCCCCGCCATGTCTTTTTCCTCCTGTCTTTAAGGCTCCCAGATTCATAAGAAGAATAGAGACGAATGCAATCGCCACAATGACTGCCACATATGCATTTGCCGCCTCCATATTCCCTGCCGCCACCTCTGAATATACGGCCATGGGCAGGGTTCTTGTTTTTCCTGCAATATTGCCTGCAATCATGGAAGTAGCTCCAAATTCACCAAGTCCTCTGGCAAAAGCCAGAACTCCGCCGCTTAAAATACCCGGAGTGGCATTGGCAAAAATCACCTTTCTAAAAATCTCCCATTCGCTCATCCCCAGGGTTCTTGCGGCTGCCGCCAGATCAGGATTCACCTGTTCAAAGGCTCCCCGTGCAGAGCGGTACATCAAAGGAAATGACATTACCGCTGCCGCCAGTACCGTCGCTCCCCAGGAAAATGCAATCTTCACTCCGAAAAAATCAAGAAAAAACTGACCAATGGGACGTTTGACGCCAAAAACATAAAGCAGAAAGAAACCGGCCACTGTAGGCGGCAGAACCAACGGCAGAGTCAGAATACCATCACAAATAATTTTTAAGGTCTCATTTTTCAGCCGGAACACCGTCCACGCAGCAAAAATCCCCAGAAAAAAGGTGATAAAAATGGACAGGCTTGCTGTCTTCATGGATATTAGAATTGGTGACCAGTCCATAACCACTCCTCCTTTTTTCCTATCGGTTACAAACAGTTTTAATTTCCCTTTGAAAAGCCATAGCTTTCAAATACCTTCATGGCTTCCTCTGTTTTCAAAAACTCAACAAAAGCTTCTGCTTCTCCCAGATGCGTGCTGTTTTTTACCACAGCCACCGGATAAATCACTTTTTGGGCCAGACTGCCTTCCGGCGCCTCGGCAATTACATCAACCTGTTCTGCCATACTGGCTGCATCCGTCGCATAGACAATGCCTGCATCCGCACTGGAAGCTGCCACCTGGTTTAATACCTCTGTCACATTGGTTCCAAAGCTCACCTTATCCTGAATTCTATCCCAGATTCCAAGGCTCGTAAGAGCTTCCTGTGCATACTGTCCTGCCGGTACGCTGGCCGGATCTCCCAAAGCAATCGACTCTGCCTTTTCTATATCCTCAAATATCTTCAGTTCTCCTGCGCTGCCGGAAGGAACAATAAGAACAATCTTGTTTTCCAGAAGTTCGGTTACAGTATCCTCAGCAATCATCCCTTTTTCCTGCAGGGCCTTCATCTGCTTTGTAGCGGCTGACATAAACACATCTGCCTCCAGCCCCTCTTCAATCTGGGTCTGCAGCTTACCGGAGCTGTCATAGGTACCAGTAACTGTAATTCCCGGATTTTCTTCCTCAAACATGGGAATCAGCTCTTCTTCATAAGCATTTTTCAGGCTTGCTGCCGCAGCTACCAGAATTTCCGTTTTTTCTGTATCTTCTTCTACAGAGGCATCTGCTTCCTGTGCTGTTGTCTCCGGGGCGGTTTCTTCTGCTGTCTGTGCAGCTGTCTGAGCCGTTTCCAGAACAGTTTCTTCCTTCTTTTCTCCTGTACAGCCGGTCATCATCCCCATTGCCAGCACGGCTGCTGCTGTAATGCAAATCATTTTTTTCATTATGCTTCTCCCCTTTATTGTATATTTTATCTGGCACATTCAGATGCGCTTCCTCTTAAAATACGAATTCCATGATCCAGGGAATCCAGAATATATCCCAGACTTTCCTGAACTGCTTTTGGACTTCCTGGCAGATTTACGATCACCGTCTGTTTACGGATTACAGATACCCCACGGCTGAGCATGGCCCGGTTCGTTACTGCCATAGACTGATAGCGGATCGCCTCGGCAATCCCGGGTGCCAGACGATCTGCCACTGCAAGTGTCGCCTCTGGTGTCTGGTCCCGCAAAGAAAATCCCGTTCCTCCGCTTGTTACGACCAGATCCACCTGCCGGCCATCTGCCAGACGCATCAACTGTGTTTTAAGAGCCGCCGGTTCATCAGGAAGAATCAACGTTTCTACAACCGTATATCCTGCCTTCTCTAACATTTCTCTGGCGGCCGGACCGCTTTCATCTACCCGCTCGCCTCTGGATCCCTTGTCACTGACTGTAATCACTGCTGCCCGGAAAGGACGATCCTCCGGAGGAAACTGGGTTTCCATCTTATCTCCCGGACGAATCCATCCTCCTTTTATTACTTCTGCAAATACCCCTTCCTTCGGCATGATGCATTCTCCCATTCGCTTGAAAATAGCGCAATGGCTGTGGCATTCTTTTCCGATCTGGGTCATTTCCAGAATGACCTCTCCCGCATAAAAGCGGGTTCCCACAGGAAGGGAGCGGAAATCGATTCCTTCCACCACAAGATTTTCCCCAAAAGCTCCGTCCTCTACATTTGCTCCGCGGGCATTGAATTCTTTTACCTTATCGTAGGAAAGAAGGCTGACCTGGCGATGCCATTTTCCACCATGGGCATCGCCCTTAATTCCAAAATCTTCCATGAAGAAGCCTCCCTCTACGCTGTGCTTCTCCACTCCCTTTCTTTCACTGGTGCAGACTGCCTTTACAATCCCTTCCGGCCCCTTCCGCTCTTTAATATCCATCTATAATCATCCTCCGATTGCACTCATATTATGTAATTCCGTAATTTGCCCCGGTGTTTCAAAGCAGTGTTCGCCGGGCTTTTTCAAAATTGTCTCCTCCATGACAGCGCGCAGACGGCTCTGAAGGCCTTCATCCCGGACATCCAGCCCATGAGGCCAGATAAAATGGCCTTCCTGTTCCGGCCGGGAAATCCCTGCCCGGAGGACTTCTCTGAGATCTGCCCCATCATCATAACAGAGGCAGGTCTTTAAATACCCCTGAGCAGTCAAACGCACCCTGTTGCAGGAGGAACAGAATTTCCCGTGAATGGCGCTGATCAAGCCAATACTGCCTTTCAGGCTTTTTGACTGATAGTAAACTGCAGGGCCAAAACCGTGAATCCTCTCATCCTCTTTCAAATCCGGGTAAGCCTCCTTCAGCTGAGAAAGCAGGGTTCTGTGATCAATGGTCTGAAACTGCTTTCCATAGCCGATAGGCATCATTTCAATAAAACGCACATCTATCGGATGCTGTTCTGCAAGCTCTGCCATGTAGAGCCACCCCGGCCTTCCTGTTGACGGGCTTTCTGACCATCGGTCAAAATCAATAGATACTGCATTAACCTTAACCGGAATAGGAAGGGTATCTGCCTTTTTTATAATTTTCATTACTGTTTCCAGTCCGTTAAATCCTGTGATTTTCTCATAAAGTCCGGGATCCAGAGTATCCAGACTGATATTCACACCGTCCAGCCCCGCATCCAGCAGCTGCTCCATGCAGGAATCCAGAAGTACACCATTGGTTGTCAGCGTTACCGATTCAATTCCAGGTACTTTTTTAAGTATTCGAACCAGCTGGGGACAATCCTTTCTTACCAGAGGCTCCCCTCCTGTCACCTTGATTTTACGGATTCCCAGACCAGCTGCACAAACAGCAATCGCCTCCAGTTCCTCCAGAGAAAGAATCTCCCATCGTGACATGCACTGGATTCCATGGGGCATACAGTATTTACATCTCAGATTACAGCGATCCGTAATGGAAATTCTCATGTAATCGATGATTCTTCCTGTCTGATCCCTCATGTTTACTCCTTCTGTCCTCTTAATTCATTGTAAAACTCTCCGCTTTTCCCTCCGGATTTGTGCTCCAGATAGATGCTTCCCATTTCCATGGATTTATCCACAGCCTTGCACATATCATAGATGGTGAGAAGCGTAATATTCACTCCCGTTAGAGCTTCCATTTCCACACCGGTGCGTCCCGTTGTGCAGGCTGTGCAGATAGCTTCAATAGAATTCGTTTCTTCATGAATAGTAAAATCCACAGTCAGTTTGGTCAGATTCAGCAGATGACATAAAGGAATCAGCTCGGAGGTCTTTTTGGCCCCCATAATTCCCGCTACTCTGGCAACTCCAAGCACATCTCCCTTTTTCATAGAACCTTCCTGAACCATTTTCAAACACTCAGGACTCATAAAAATACTGCCTCTTGCAGTTGCCTCCCGTTTCGTTTCATTCTTTCCGCTTACATCCACCATCCAGGCATTTCCCTGTTCATCAAAATGTGAAAACTCCATTTTACACTCCTTTTCCAAAACCGCAGTTGGGGAAGGTACAAACCGGACAATTCAGGCACAGGCCGCCCAACCCCAGAGCCGCCAGCTCCTCCGGTGTCACCTCGTCATCAGCCATGATTCTTGGAAGCACCAGATCAAAAATCGTGCGCTTTGCATACATTACGCAGCCGGGAAGTCCCATCACTGCCACAGTACGCCTTTCTTCGCCATCCTTTACCTCAAGGTAAGCCAGCAAAAACATAGCGCCCGGAAGCACCGGTGCACCATAGGAAACCACTCTGGCTCCTGTATTTTTAATAGCAAGCGGTGTTTTGTCATCCGGATCCACACTCATGCCTCCGGTACAGACCACAACATCCGCACCTTTTTTCACCATATCTAAAATTGAGGCCGTTACCTTTTTATCATCATCCTCCCAGGTGGCATGATCGATAATTTCTGTATCAAACTCCGCCAATTTTTCCTTGATTACCGGAGTAAAGGTATCCTGAATCCGTCCATAAAAGACCTCATTTCCCGTAGTGACGATTCCTACTTTTTTATGTACAAAAGGCTTTACCTCCAGAATGGGACGTCCCCCTGTAGCTGCCATGGCGCTCTCTCTTGCCCGTTCCATCTTTTCTTCTTCAATCACCAGAGGAATAATCCTGGTTCCTGCCAGCCTGTCTCCCTTCTTTACGGAAAAATTGCCATGGCGGGCTGCAATCATCATCTGGCCGAATCCATTCACTGCCTTTAATCCACGGTTATCTACTTTTAAAAGCCCGTCGCAGTCAGCGGTAAGCTCAATCTTTCCCTCTTTTGCCTCAGAACGTTCCATGTGACTTCCTTTGCAAAGACTGCATAGAATTTCGGCAGCATCGTTTTCATGAAGCATTCCCTCTTCTTTTTCCCATACATACAGCTGGTCCTTTCCAACGCTCAGAAGAACGGGAATATCCTCCTTGGTAACCACATGTCCCTTGCGGAATACCGCATCCTTTGTGACCCCTTTTATAATCTGAGTAATATCATGGCAGAGCACAGCCCCCTCTGCATCTATAGTTTTAATCAGCTTCATCCTGTAACCTCCATTCGTTATTGTTTTTTTTAAATAACGCTGTTACAAGGATAACACAATTTGCAAAATTTGTAAATATTTATTCATAGATAAAAGCTTCACAAAAAGAAGTGCTGCTTATTACTGAATGAAACCAGTAATGAGCAACACTTCTTTTTCTAAACGCAGCAGGCAGTATCCTAACTTTTTATTTCATTTTCTTGTAACGTTCTGCCATCTCATCCAGGCTTACCTGCTCAACCAGAGGAGCCTTTCCGAAGGAGCCAAACTGCACAATCAAAGTACCAACAACTTCCCGAACTCCGCGTTCCACGCAATCTACAATTGCTGCAACATCATCATCCGGAATGTTTCCGTACATTACGGTATCCATAATCGGAGGAAGGAACACACGAGGATCAAACTGATTCTTCTTGCTTTCCAGCAATTCATAAATAGCACCGATGGAGCTGCTGCTCCGTTTCTCCGGATATTTGGCAAAAAGTTCCTTCATATTGCGGGTAACTGCCAAACGAATATCGGTATCTACGTTGATTTTGCTGATGCCGCAGGGAATCGCACTCTTCAGCTCTTCAATAGAAATACCATAAGTATTCGTCAGTTCGCCGCCCAGACCATTAATCTCGTCTACAATATATTTCGGAACGGTAGAAGAGCCATGGGAAACAAGGGCACCGAATATTCCAAGATGATTCATGCATTCCCGGATTGCAATTGCGATCTCTTTTCTCAGTTTAACATCTTTTCCTTTTGATGCACCATGCATGGTTCCATAAGAAATTGCAAGAGCATCTACACCTGTTTTCTGGAAAAATTCTACTGCATCCAGGGGATTGGTGTAAGTGGAAGACGCAGAAAAAACATGATCCTCTACTCCCGCCAGAACGCCCAGTTCTCCTTCTACACTAACGCCTCTGGCATGAGCATACTTAACAACTTCCCGTGTCAGCTCAATATTTTCCTTAAACGGAAGGGAAGAACCATCAATCATAACAGAGGTATATCCTCCCTCAATCGCCGCCACACAGGAATCAAAGTCTCTTCCATGATCCAGGTGGAGTACAATCGGAATCTCTGAATCAGCACCGTACTTTTTCACTGCATTCGCAATATTTCTAGCACCGATTTTTTTATCTTCCAGTGTTGCATTCATAAAATCTGTTCTTCCGCCCATGAATCCGTTAGCCAGATCCGCACCCTGAAGAATCGCCGCGGAACGGAACATCTCATGAACCTCGATCGCTGCCTTAGCCTGAGCAACAGCATTTACATTAAATGCGCCCTGACCAAAACCGTATTTTACTGTTGCCTCCAAAAGGGGCCGTAATGGAATTAATGGCATACTGCTTCTCCTCTCTTGACTGCCATGCAACAAAACTGTGCATAAATGATTTTCTGTACCTTATCCCTGATATACATCATCCTTCATCATCAGATGAACTGCGCCCAGCTTAAAGGTCTGAGGCAGAGCCAGAATGTTGGGGTTCGGTCCTACAAATTTCTTCTTTGCATCCTCCAGAGCCTCTTCAATCGTCGCTCTTGTCTTAAGACCCATTCCTCTTGCATAGCCCGGCTCCTGAGCGCCGCACAGATAGATAGCAGAGGTGTTCATTTCTGCAATGTGAGCGCAGCTAATCATAGAAAAGCCGTGGAACGGATGGAAGGCATTGCAGAAGCGGTATTTACGGATATATTCCTCATTGGTTGCAAAATACTCACCATACCGGTTCATATCCGGAAGAGTATTCATGTAGTCCTTCTGGAACATATCATACATTTCTCTTAAATACGGCCACAGCTCATCGTGGAAATAGCCGTTGCACAGAGAAGCACAGATAATGACACAATTATCGCTCATAATTCTCTTATGACGGATTACCTGAGCGGAAATCGCCTGCATCAGCATAATGGGATTGGTTCCCATTCCCTCTCCATAATGGAAGAACTGAGGCATACCAAAAATCATAACATCATACTTCTTCTCTGCCCACGGAACATAGGTACGCTTGTCTGCCATAATCCAGGAATGAGGCTGCATTACCTTTGCATATCCGCTGTTAATTTCAATCTGACGGGATTTGGTATCCAGTACAGCATCACAGCAGAAGAATTTCTTGCCCATGCATTTTTCCATGTGCTGTCCAATTTCATCAAATTTGGTACGCATCAGAGACTTGCCGCTTACCGGTGTAAAGTCCTTCCGATGCATAACCTGCGGAACATGATGAGATGCAATGGATCTCCAGTGGGTAATACCGGTTGCGCAGTGCTTGTAGCCTCCGGAATAGCCGCCGTACGGATTTCCCTGAGTATGACCAATCAGAATTGCCACGTCACTGTCATATACATATTTATTCATCAGTACAGGGTCACCGCGATCGGTAGTTCCCAGATCAACCAGATGATCGTAATCCTCACTGTCATGGTTAATAATCTGATGCGTATACCAGAATTCGTTAAACAGCTCATCACCCAGAACACCGCGGATTTCCTGCTCTGTATTCTTTCTGTGAAGGCCGTTTGAGCAAATCAGAAGAATATCCTTCTTTTCTACTCCTGCTGCATACAGTTCCTGAAGAATCAGGCGAATAGACACCTTTCTGTGAGAGGTCGGCTGCTCGCCTCCCTTTACACGGTCCGGGAAAATAATGGTAACCTTGGAGCCTTTATGAGCTAGCTTGGAAAGCGGCTCCATTCCCATTGGATTGCGGATAGATTCCAGGGTTTTTGCCTCAATCTGATCCTCTGGAATATAAGGCGGATCCGGAACAGTTTCTCCTGGAATAAAAATGTCTGTAGAATCCGGAAGCTCTGCTGTCATCAGGCCATGTCCGTACTCAAATGATACTTTCATATATTACCTCCTTGATTTTGATCGCATTTTTATTTTCTGTGCCGCTTGCCGCGGCACAAACAGCTGTTTTAATTATTTACCCATGTAGGTACGGATGATTTCCAGATATTCCTCCGGATAATATCCGATCTCGCCGGAAAAACGGGTCAGAGCAATCAGACCTCCGTCCATTACCGGAATAGATGCCAGCATTTTCGCATTGTCTGTTTTCAGACCGCCGCCGTAAACCACATCCATTCCTCCGGTCACTTCTTTTACAAAGGTACCAATCATGGTTATGTATTCCTGATCCGGCGGAGTTTTTCCAGGCCCGATAGCCCAGATAGGTTCATAGGCAATCGTAACCATAGACTTGTCTACACCCTCCAGACCGGTTTCCAGCTGTTCTCTCAGCACCTCCTGCCATCTGGACTGCTCCTCAGAGGATTCTCCAATGCAGTAAAGTACTTTAAGACCTGCTTTTACAGCAGCCTTAATCTCCTGATTCAGCAGACGGTTTACTGCTGCTGTATCGGTAACACCTGCCTCTGCCAGAACCCCAGCCTTGTCGCGGCGCTCCTCACAGTGGCCAATGATGGTTGTTGCACATCCAATTGCCTTTGCTGCATTAGCAGTTCTGTTTGAAGTAAAGGCACCGAAATTTCCGCCAACTGCCGTATCATCCCGGTATACGCTCTGACAGCCTACCTGTACGGGGCTGTTTTCACAGAGAGCATTGACTGCCGGAATCAGATGAGCCTCTGGAAAATACATGGCAAACTCCACGTCCTCTCCCTCATAGGCTTTCAGAGCTTCCTGCGTGTTCTCTACAATATAGCTGCCCCACTGATGGATGGGGGCAATGGCATTGACTCCGCCAAACTCTTTGGGGATGTCAAACCGTTTCAGATTTAAAAAAATATGCTTCATGCCTGTTCTCCCTTTTCTTCTCTGTAAAGCTCCTGAAAATCAATGAAATCACGGATTTCGCTTCCAATCAGCGGTTTGCACCAGTCAGTAAATGCCTGGGTTACATCGTTGCCCCGCTCGTTAATATATTCTCCTGGAAGAGTACGCTCATACAGCATAACCTCTTCGATGGGGATCATGCGGGTATGCATTTTATAGGAGCCGTCCGGTGTCTCTTCCCGGATAAAGCCCACCATAGTTCCGCCTTCGCCCCGCATGGCTGCTTTCAAAGCTTCCCGGCCAGCCAGAACAGCCTCGTCCCGATCCAGGCTGGACTGAAGCGCGATAGATGCCCGGCCACAAAGCCCCGGCTTTTCACTTCTGGCTTTAATTCCCAGATTTTTAATCACCAGCTCTGCCAGATAAGCGCTGACATCACCATAATACACAGACCGTCCGCTCTTGAAAATCGGAGGAACAATCGGCTCCCCGTTTTCTTTTTTCAGTCCCTCACTGGCAACAACGACAACACCGCCCAGCTGATCATACAGCCGTTTTACATCCTCCAGAAACTCTTCTTCTTTAAATGGACGCTCCGGAAGATAAATCAGATGTGGCGCATCGCCTGGTTTTTTTCTTGCCAGAGCAGAGGCTGCTGTAATCCATCCGGCATTACGGCCCATAGCCTCAATAATGCAGACATGAATCGGCAGCGCCTTTACATCTACGCCAACCTCTGCCGTTGTCTCCGCAATATAGCGGGCAGCACTTCCATATCCAGGGGTATGATCGGTAATAGCAATATCGTTGTCAATGGTTTTGGGGATTCCCACAACACAGACACCTGCATCCTTACATGCCCGATAAATTTTTCCGCAGGTATCCATGGTTCCGTTTCCTCCGTTTAACAGAACATACCGGATATCATTCTTTTTAAAAATCGCCCCCATGGCCTGATAATCCTCTTCCTCCAGCGCATAGCGGGAGGAGCCGATAGCCGTAGCCGGTGTGGTTAAAAGAAGCTCCAGTTTTTCCTGGGGATATTTCATCAAATCAAGAAACTGTTCCTTTAACACCGCCTCGCTTCCTCCGATGGCTCCATACACATGATCGATGACGCCGCTTTCCTTTGCTTCCATAATAACACCATATAAAGAAGCGTTAATCACTGCCGTAGGGCCACCGCCGTGTACTACCAGTACATTTCCTGCCATCCCGTTTTCCTCTCCTTTCATTTCAGAAATCCTTCTGTTTTATTTTTCGTATACCAGCATTCCCTTTACATAAGTTCTGCAGACATTACATTCTTCATCCAGAGCAACCAGGTTTGCCGCTTTTCCTTTTTCAATGGAACCAACCCGATCGTAAACCCGAATCAGCTTTGCCGGATTTTCTGTCAGCATGGGAATAATTTCCTCCAGCGGACGTCCTGTAAATTTCAGCAGATTCTTCAATGCCTGACCAGAGGTCAGCGTGCTTCCCGCCCGGCTTCCTCCATTTGCCAGCTGTGCATCCCCGTCCACAACAACAACATCATTAACGCCCAGCTTATATTTTCCATCAGGAAGTCCAGCCGCCATAATAGAATCCGTAATAGCAACTACCCGATCCAGCCCCTTGGTCTTAATAATCAGGCGAACTGTTCCGGGATGAAGATGACGTCCGTCACAGATAATCTCACAGTAAACCTTGTCATCCTCCAGAACCGCTCCCCAAATTGCCGGAAAATGCTGGTGCAGAAGCTTCATGGCATTTCCTGTGTGGGTTGCCGCCTCTGCCCCATTGGCAATGGCCGCCTGAGCAGTTTCATAATCCGCTCCAGAATGTCCGATTGCAGTAACAATTCCCAGTTTTCCAATCTCAGCAATGAAATCAACCATTCCGTCCAGCTCCGGGGAAACCGTAATATAACGAATTCTTCCCTCAGCAGCCTTCTGATACTCCTTCAAAAGCTCCAGATTTGGCTTCTGCAGCAGATGCTCCGGCATTGCTCCCTTGTAATCGGGACTTAAAAACGGTCCTTCCAGGTGTATTCCCAGAAGTTCTGCTCCCTGGTGATCCAGATTTTCCCACTGCTTAAACTGTTCGATGCACCACAAGGTCTGCTCTCTGGTATCTGTCAGCACGGATCCCAGCCATCCAGTAGTACCCTGACTGGCCTGAAAACGGCATACCTTCTCAAAATCCTCCGGCTGCGCCGCATTCACGTCTACCCCAACTGCCCCGTGGGTGTGAATATCAAGAAAGCCCGGTACAATCCGGTATCCGGAAACATCAAAAACCTTAGCACTGCCTGCTTCTAGATTACTGCCAATCTGACGGATCATCCCATCTTCTGTCAGGATATCAGCAGTCACGAACATATGATCTCTGTAAACAGTGCCGCCTTTCAGCAAAGTTTTCATGCAAAACCCCCCTTTCTATCCGTGTCTAGCCTTCCAAAGCTGCCACGAAATCTGTAAACGTCAGTGTAAGATCCGGATGACTCTGAAGCAAAGTTACCGGGAATTCAGCAGTAGGTTCACCATAAGCTGCTCTGCGGACAACCGCTCTATGCCAATTACGGAAACAGCCCAGGCGAATTTTCCTTGCATGAGCAATCTCATAAATACCAATGGTTACACAATAGTGTGGCATATCTTCCAAGGCACCATTAAAATCACCAATCGCATTCGCTGCTCTCGTTTCCGGACTGATTTCCAGCACTCTCGTTTTCTGTGCAAGGAATTCATCTCCTGTCAGGGAAGGATCTGCTTCATTAAATGCTACATGACCATTGATTCCAATGCCTCCAAATGCAATATCAACTCCTCCAAGACGTTCAATCAGCTCCGGAATATAGGAAATGTTATTGGGATCCGGGAATACTCTCTGTTCTGGCGGCATTACCAGTTCTGGTTTCACCTTCGAATACACCGTTCTCTCCATAAAACCGCGGAAGCTCAGAGGATGATCCATAGGAACCCATTGCTTTTCGTCGTCAAGATATTCATCCATGTTAATAAACCATGTGTTTTTTAAACTAATATTTCTTTCATTTACCATCTCAACGAAAAATGGATACTGGCCAACCGGGCCGACAGGGCAGATAAATACAGTTGTTTTTCCCTCTGCGTTGTGGGCTTCAATTGTTTCAGCCATTTCCCCTGCCATATGACGAAATACCTGCTCATTATCCGCCATACATACAAGGGAAATCTTTGGATTTGCAAGAAGTTCCTCTTTGCTATATCCGTAGTATTCGTGTCTCATTGTGACATACCTCCTTTTCTTATTTTCATTGTAACATAAACCAGTCTTTTTTGTTCAAATTTTTACTCAATCGTTTGCCTTATTCTTACACAAAGAGATGGGATAAATTTAAATCCCGGATCATAGACACAATTTCCTTTGTTCTGCTGCATCCGAATTTCCGCAGCAAGCTTTTAATCTGAGTTTTGACTGTGATCATTTCCACACAGCGAACCTGCGCAATCTCTTTTACTTTCATTCCTTCCAGCAAAAGCTTTACCAGTTCTCGCTCTGCTACTGTCAGCTGAGAAACATTATGAATGAAAAACAAAAGGCTCCGTTCTGAACGCTGCAAGCGGGAGTATTCACGCATAATCGTTTCCTGAATGCGAGAATTCATCGTCGCCCGCCCAGCAAAAGCATTTCTGATATGAGACAGGATCTCTTCACTATCCTCTCCTTTTACCAAATAATCAACAGCCCCTGTTCCCATGGCAGTAATGATCATCTCATTCGTTTCATGAGCTGTCATAAAAATAATCTTCTGTTCCGAATTCTTATCCCTGATTTTTTCTGCCGCAAGAATACCTGCGTTGATGGTTTCCATTTCAATATCCATCAAAATAATATCTACCGTTTCTTTTTCTGCCAAATTCACTGCCTGAGCACCGGTCTCTGCTGCCCACACAACCTGCATATCTTCTTGGCTGTCAATCAGCTCCTTTAGATCTTCCCGAATCAGTTCAAAATCCTCTACAATTGCTACTTTTATCATACTTCCCCTCTCTTCCACTTCAAGTTTAGTCTCTTTCTGGGTTCATATCGAGGTATCATCATACAAAAACTGGTTCCTTCTCCAGGAACGCTTTCCATCTTCATCATACCAAAATGCCCCTTTACAATTTCTCGTACATAATAAAGTCCCATTCCCCAGTTATTATTGGTATTTTTACTCGTATAAAATGGATAAAAAATTTTCTGCCGTTCCTTTTCTGCGATCCCATTTCCATTATCCCGAATTTCAAATCCAATATAAAAACGTTCACTGTGAAGAATAATTTGAAGAATTTCTTTTTCTGTTTTTCCAGAAACTAAAAATGCCTCATGAGCATTGGTCAGCAGATTATACACAGCTTCTCCCAAATGCTGCACATCCGCCAGAATAACCTCTGTCTCTTATACACATCTCCGAGCCCACGAGACTCCTGAGCATCTCGT